>Ga0335081_10001611_pt1 | contig 35977 bp, 25 predicted proteins | sample Lox_Sample_35_FD_206713 | JGI IMG/M metagenome (GOLD analysis project Ga0335081, IMG submission 206713) | Soil microbial communities from Loxahatchee National Wildlife Refuge, Florida, United States - Lox_Sample_3.5 | ecosystem: Environmental > Terrestrial > Soil > Wetlands | place: USA...
TGGCGCCTTCTGGCATGCGCTGCGGCCGCGCTGCTATCCCGGACTGCCGGCGCGCCTGACTCTCACCGCCGAGGCCTACATTCATCGCTGGCTGCGCACATACCGAAAATGCGTGGACCTGTTTCTCGCACCGAGCCAGTTCGTCCGCGATAAGTTCGTCGAGCACGGCTGGGACGCCGAAAAGTTCGAAGTCCTGCCACATTTTCAGCAGATTCACGACTCGTCCGATGTGCCTCCCAGCAGGAGAGCGCCGATCCTTTATTTCGGCCGCCTGTCTGCCGAGAAGGGCGTGGACGATCTCATCCGTGCGGTACAGCAAATCCCAAAGCTGCGTTTGATCGTCGCCGGCGATGGCCCGAAGCGCGCTGAACTCCAGGCTTTGGCGGCATCGCTTGGCCTGGCCGTGGAGTTTACCGGGCAATTGGGACCGGAGCAGCGTGACGCTCTGATCGCGCAGTCACGCTTCACCGTATTGCCGTCGCACGCATACGAAACCCTGGGCAAGACGATTCTCGAATCTTACGCGGAAGGCCGGGCCGTCGTAGCGTCTGATCTGGGCTCGCGGCGCGAGCTGATTCGCCACGGCGAGACTGGCCTCCTTTATCGTGTAGGCGATTCCAGCACCCTCGCGGATGCGCTCGCCACGCTCGATTCGCAACCAGAACTGGCGGAACGGATGGGACGCGCCGGCCGTGAACTGGTGCGGCAGCACCACGCACCCGAGCAGCATTACCAGCGCCTCATGTCCCTGTACGAGCAGCTCTTGGCTAACAAGAAAACGCGCCACCGCCGCGTCCTGGTCAGAACCACTGCCGAGGCTCAGTGGAGGCAGGCATCTCAACAGTCGGCAGCACTCGCTTTCGGGAATGTGGTTCCCCTTCCCAGCCGCAAACTCCGCGTCGCATTCATCGGCGGCCGTGGCGTGGTCTCAAAGTACAGCGGCATCGAAACCTATTACGAAGAGGTCGGCCGGCAGCTCGCCGAGTTGGGACACGAAGTCACGGTCTACTGCCGCACATATTTCACTCCGCGCCTCTCGGATTACCACGGCCTGCGGCTCGTGCGCCTGCCCACGATTCGGTCGAAACATCTCGAAACCGTGGTTCACACGCTGCTGTGCACCGCGCACGCTCTGACCCGGCGTTATGACATCGTGCACTATCACGCGCTGGGGCCGGCGCTGTTTTCGTTTCTCCCGCGGCTGTTGGGCGTCAAAACTGCAGTTACGGTGCAGGGCCTCGACTGGCAGCGAAAGAAATGGGGACGCGTCGCCTCGGTCGTGCTGCGACTGGGCGAACGAGCGTCAGTCAAATTCCCCAGCGCAATCATGGTCGTGTCGCAGGCTCTGCAGCAACGCTATCGCGTGATGCACGGGCTGGAGGCGTTCTACGTCCCCAACGGCGGCGTGGTCCGCGACTGGCGCGAGCCGCGGCAGATTCTCGAGTGGGGCATCGAGCCTGGAAATTATGTTCTCTTTCTCGGACGATTCTCTCCCGAGAAAGGCTGCCATCTGCTGGTTGAGGCGTTCGAGCAACTCATCACCGATGCGCAACTGGTCATGGCTGGCGCTTCGAGCTATTGCGACGATTACAGCCGCGAACTGCGCACGCATGCCAGCGAACGAATTCGGATGCTCGACTGGGTTTCCGGCGAAACGCTCGATGAGCTTCTGACCAACGCCATGATCTTCGTGCTGCCTTCAGACCTGGAGGGGCTTTCCCTGGCGCTGCTCGACGCGATGGGCGCAGGCCTTTGTGTGGTGACCAGCGACGTTCCCGAAAATCGCGAAGTCGTGGACGGGGCCGGCTTCACCTTCCAACGTGGGAATGCGGCTGATCTGGCGGAGCGGCTGCGCTTCCTGATCGCAAATCCTGCCGTACGCGAAGCGTCCGGGAAGGCGGCGAGGAAGCGAATCCGCGAGCAGTATCAGTGGCAGAAGATCGCCAGAGATATCGAGAAAGCCTATTTCACCATAATGGGCTGCCCACTGGCCGAGGCTGTACCGATGCCACAAAGGCTCCCCGCCCAGGCTGCCGCCGCCGGTGGCACGGCCGGGCGGCGCGCAGGATAAGATCCCAAACTGCTCCTGAGTGACACCGATGGCAGCGTTCGTGTGAGCGGAAACGCTGTCAACTTGGCCTAAGCCCGCTTTTCCGCACGAGCTCTGCAAATCTTCTGCGACCGCTGCAGTCAAGCTTCGTGCTACTGACCAGATAGGACTCGCCCGCCCTTTTTTATTACAATCAAGTGCCTGCTCATCGCGGGCGACTATGACCGAAAGCACAAGCTACAAGGGGATCATTCTGGCCGGAGGATCGGGTACGCGTCTGTATCCAGTGACGCAGGTGATGGGCAAGAGCCTGCTGCCGGTCTACAACAAGCCCATGATTTACTACCCGCTCTGCACCTTGATGCTGGCGGGAATCCGCGACATCCTGATCATTTCCACTCCCGAAGACGTCCCCAAGTTTCAGGCGCTGCTCGGCGATGGCAGCCAGTTCGGGATTCGATTCGCGTATCGCGTTCAGCCCCGGCCCGAGGGAATCGCGCAGGCATTTATCGTCGGCGAAGAATTTCTCGCCGGCAGTCCGTGCGCCTTGGTCCTTGGCGACAACATTTTCTATGGGCACGATCTGGGACGGGATCTGCGCGACGCCACACAGGCCGCCCGAGGGGCAAGGGTTTTCGCATATCCCGTGCACGATCCGGAGCGCTACGGAGTGGTGGAGTTCGACGCCGCTGGCCGCGCGCTGAGCATCGAGGAGAAGCCCAGGCAGCCCAAGTCACGCTATGCAGTAACCGGTCTTTACTTTTACGATTCCGAGGTGGTGAAGATCGCCAAGTCCCTGAACCCCAGCGCGCGCGGCGAACTCGAAATTACTGACGTCAACCGCGCTTACCTGGCCGGCGGTCAACTGAAGGTCGTGGTGATGGGCCGCGGGATGGCCTGGCTCGACACCGGCACGCACGAGTCGCTTATGGACGCTGCGCTCTACATCCAGGCCATAGAGAAGCGACAGGGACTCATGGTGGCTTGCCCGGAAGAGATCGCTTACCGAAACGGCTACATCTCCGCAGCACAGGTCGAACAAGGCGCCGCTACAATGAAGAACAGCAGCTATGGCGCGTATCTGCGGCAACTTCTGGCCGAAAAGGTCTTCTAATGCCGTGCCCTCGCCGCGATCCGGGAGGCGCGGGGTGGGGTGATGCACACTGGAATGGACGCGTTCAAAACAGTTTCGACTGCCTTGCCTGGCGTGCTGATTCTTGAGCCGCGCGTTTTTGGCGATGACCGGGGATTCTTCCTCGAGAGCTACAATGAGCGGGCCCTCGCGGCTCTGGGCATCTGCGAGCGCTTCGTGCAGGATAACCATTCCTGCTCGCAACGCAACGTGCTGCGCGGCCTTCATTATCAGATCCAACAAACGCAGGGCAAGCTTGTCCGGGTGGTCGAGGGCGAGATTCTGGATGTCGCCGTTGACCTGCGCCGCAGTTCCCCGACCTTTGGCCGATGGGAGGCGGTGCGCTTGTCGGGCGGAAACAAGCGCATGTTGTGGATTCCAGCGCGCTTTGCCCACGGGTTCTGCGTGATTTCGGAAAGAGCTCATGTCCTCTACAAAGCTACCGACTACTATGCTCCGGAGCACGAGCGCACTCTGGCGTGGAATGATCCCGATTTGAAGATTGAGTGGGGACTCAAAGGCGAGCCCATCGTATCGGCGAAAGACCTGCGAGGCGTCCGGCTCCGCGACGCCGAGACATTCGATTAGGAAAGAGAATCCAATTTCATGCGAGTAACAATCTTCGGCGCTTCGGGCTTGCTCGGCCAGGCGCTGATGCGGGAGTGGAGCGGCGACTCGGTAACCGGCCTCGGCGTCGAGGACGGCAACGTTCGCGACAAGGACCTAGTAGCCGAGATCGTCAGGAAACAACAGCCGGCGTGCATTGTCCTGGCCGCTGCCTACACCGACGTGGATGGCTGCGAGGCCAACCCGGAACTTGCGTTTGCGGTGAATCGGGATGGAGCTTTGAATGTCGCTGACGCCGCCAGGCAAGCTGGAGCGAAGCTTCTGTTTCTCAGCTCGGATTACGTTTTCGACGGCACCAAGACAACGCCTTACGAAACGGACGACGCCCGGAATCCGCAGAGCGTTTACGGGCGGTCGAAGGCAGAAGCCGAGGTCCGACTGCTCGAGATCTTGCCCGGCTGCTGTGTCCTCCGGACTGCCTGGATGTTCGGCATGGGAGGAAAGTGTTTTCCAGACACGATCCTCAAGCTGGCGGCTAGCCGCCCGGCGATCGACGTCGTCAACGATCAACGCGGCTGCCCCACGTACTCGGTCGATCTGGCGCGCGCTATCATTCAACTATGCCGCAAAGGCACGTCCGGCATTGTCCATGTGACCAATGCGGGGGACTGTTCCTGGTTTGAGTTCGCACGGGAAATCGTCAAAGGCGCCGGCCTGCCCACAGAAGTGCGGCCGGTCAGTTCCGCACAAATCGCGCGTCGCGCGCCACGTCCGGCTTACTCCGTTCTGTCGCCCTCAAGCTCGCAGCGAGTCGGCATTGTCATGCCTACCTGGCAGGACGCCCTGCGGCGATACGTAGAGGAACGGAAGGACTGATCTCTTGCCTGCTGCCAATCGTCCCCAATCCCGATCCGATTGATTCCACAGGATTTACTGGTTCCCGTAGCCCATTGGTAAGCCCTCCCTCATCCCACTTTCGTCTGGCTCTAATTACCTCCGTAATCCCGTTTCACGAAGCCCCAAACTTACAATTCTAGCGTGGGGATAGTTGCGCTCAGGCACGCGCGGGGATGGACCGCCACCATGTTTGTCCTGGTGTGTGTTCATATCAGTCTGTCTCTCGTCGCCCCGCGCGGTGCACTCACCGCTTTTGGCGACATCCTGCAGGCGATTCTGTTGTTCTGCGCGACCGCGACGGTTCTCGCCAATGTCAAAACAGCGTCGGCAAAGACGCGCCTGTTTTGGGCGCTCATGGGCCTTGGTTTCGGGATGTGGTTCTTCACGCAATTGTTGTGGACGTACTTCGAAGTCTTCCTCCGTCATGATGCGCCCGACCCGTTCGTCGGCGACGTAATTCTGTTTTTGCACGTTGTCCCTATGATGGCCGCGGTGGCCGTTCAACCGCATCTGCAGCAGGACGATCGCGCTATTCGTGTCGGCTCGCTCGATTTCATCCTGCTGTTTAGCTGGTGGCTGTTTCTGTATCTGTTTGTCGTGATTCCCTGGCAGTACCTCCACCCGGCGGAGGCCGCCTACGGCGTCGCTTTCGACATTCTGTATACCTTCGAACAACTGGTTCTCGGCCTGGCATTGATTCGGGCGTGGTACCGAAGCAGCGGGGTATGGCGCGCGATCTACCGCGAGTTCTTCGGAGCCGCGCTGCTGGCTTGCGCCGCCTCCCTCAGCGCTAACGAAGCCATTAACCTGCACCTGTACTACACTGGGAGCCTTTTCGACGTGCCGATGGTCGCAGCGATGGCGTGGTTCGTGCGCATCGGCCTGCTGGCACGCGAGGCCACTGCGCAAGGTCCGGCCGAACAGGTACCCAGTCACAGCCACGGCATCTGGAAGGCACGCCTGGCGATGCTGGCCGTCGCTCTGACTCCGCTTATGGTGGCCTGGGCAGAGTTCGGTGGCAACGCGCCGCCGCGCGTGCGCTCCTTCCGCCTGCTCCTGACCGTCGCGGTCATGGTGGTGATGGGCTTCCTCATCCTTCTCAAGCAACACTTGCTCGATCAGGAACTCCTCAGCCTGTTGCGCCTGACGCGCGCCAACCTCGATGAAATGTGTCGCATGAAGAACACGCTCGAAGGCAAGGAGCAGTCGCTACGCTGGCACAGTCTGGAACTGCAGCGCAAGAATCTGGAGCTGCAGGAGATTTCTTTCACCGACGCGCTCACCGGCTCCTGGAACCGCCGCTACATGGAGGAGATCGTCACCCCGGAAGCCGAGCAGGTTCTGCGCAACTATCAGCGCGCCCGCGTAAGCGACATCCGCAAGCTTGACCACCGCGATCTCGTCTTCATCATGGTGGACATGGACTTCTTCAAGGAGGTCAACGACGAATACGGCCACCCTGCCGGCGACCGCATGCTGCAGTTGGTCGCGCAACGCCTGGCCGCCGTCGTGCGCAAGTCTGATGTGCTGGTGCGCTGGGGCGGCGAAGAATTCCTCATCATGAGCCGCTCCGCTGATCCCGGCGGCACTCCGGCATTCTGCGCCCGCATCCTGGATGTGATGTCGGCGACCCCCTTTGATCTGGGACACGGGACTTTCGTCCGCAAGACGTGCTCCGTGGGCTGGGCCGCGTTCCCCTGGTGCCGAAGCGCGTACGAAGCCATCTGTGCAGAGGAGTCGATCTCCCTCGCTGACGCCGCCCTCTATCGTGCCAAGGGTCTGGGCAGGAACGTGAGCATCGGAATTGTGTCAACGGATTTTGCCGTCAGAAATCCGGGCGCCATCAATGTGAAATCGGTGCAGGAAATTAATACTCGATTGTCCCGCATCGTTCGTACCGAGTGTCCTGCCCGCAACACCGCTGCCAGAGAGGAATCCGAAGCCCCGCAGCCGGTCGACCGGTCCAGAGAGTAAAAGCTTCCCGAACGGCGCTGAAGCGGGGGCTTCAGGCTTCCTCGCTCTCCCGGCGTCGTCCCGAAGCCCTGCGTCTTTACCAGCAGGGCGAGGGATCTCGCGCGGAGCATGACCGCTCCGCCCGCTTGACCTCCTGCAGGCGGTTGACTACATTGAGTAGCCGGTTCTCATAGTTCGCGAGGCACGACTACCCATGAATGCCAAGAATCCTTCCCGCAAGATGGGACTCCGTCAAAAAGCGCAACTCATGTCCGCATCGGAAATCGAGCGCACGCTCGTCCGGCTGGCCTATGAAATCGTGGAAAAAAACGAAGGCGTGGAGGCTCTCGGCCTGGTAGGAATCCGCCGTCGCGGCGTGCCGTTGGCCGAGCGTCTGGGCAAGATCATCACTCGCATCGAAAACGCCAAAGTCCCGGTCGGCACACTCGATATCACGTTTTATCGAGACGATCTCTCGACCCTGGGCCCCAAGCCTGTGGTGCAGCAGAAAGAAATTGGATTTGAGATCGAGGACAAGAACATCGTGCTCGTGGACGACGTTCTTTTCACCGGACGCACCACGCGTGCCGCACTGGACGCCTTGTTTGAGCACGGCCGCCCGCGCCGCGTCCAACTCTGCGTGCTGATCGATCGCGGACACCGCGAGATTCCCGTCGAAGCTACTTTCGTCGGCCGCAACGTGCAGACCACCATGAGTGAAGTCATCGAGGTGAAGTTGCAAGAAATCGACGAGGCCGAAAAAGTCCTGCTCATGGAGAAGTAGCAGCTTGCCCGCCGCGAGCGCGACGTGGAAGAGCGGCCCTTTAGGGCCGCGTTAGGCACCCTAAGATTCGCTGGGCTTTAGCCCGGGGCTCTGGTAAAGCGAAAACAAAAAGGACGGCAGCTTTCGCCACCGTCCTCGTCTTTTCAGCGTTCCTACGCGATCTTCGTGCACACCGCCTTCGTCTGCGTATAGTTGTTGAGCACTTCATGTCCCATCTCGCGGCCCCAGCCGGACTGCTTGTACCCTCCGAACGGCAGCGCCGCGTCGAAGATGTTGTAGCAGTTGATCCAGACCGTGCCCGCGCGCAGGTACTCGGCCATGCGGTGCGCCTTGCTGATGTCGCGCGTCCACACCGCCGCCGCCAGGCCGTACTCGCTGTCGTTGGCGCGAGGAACGATTTCCTCGGGATCGGTGAACGGCATTGCCGTCACTACCGGCCCAAAGATTTCTTCCTGCACGACCTTCATGTTTTCCCGTGTGTCCACCAGGACCGTGGGCTCCACGAAATATCCTCGATCCCCCGACTTATGGCCGCCAACGACGGCTTTGGCGCCTTCCTTGAACCCCGCCTCAAGATATCCGCAAACCCGGTTCAGCTGCTCTTCTGAGACCAGCGGTCCCATTTGCGTTTTCGGATCCAAGCCAGAGCCAACTCTGATTTTCTTTGCGTTCTCGGCGACGCCTTCGACGACCTGGTCGAAAACAGCCTTCTCAACATACAACCGCGATCCCGCGCAACAGCACTGGCCATGGTTGAAGAAAATGGCGCTGGCCGAGCCGGGAATGGCGGCGTCGAGATCGGCATCCTTGAACACGACGTTCGGAGACTTGCCGCCCAGTTCAAGCGACACTTTCTTAAGGTTGCCGGTAGCCGCGTGCACGATCAGCTTGCCGACTTCCGTCGAACCGGTGAAGGCGACCTTGTCCACGTCAGGATGTGCCGCCAGCGCCGCTCCGGCAGTTTCGCCGTAACCGGGAACAATATTGACCACGCCGTCGGGGAACCCGGCTTCCTGAACCAGTTCGCCCAGACGCAGCGCCGAAAGCGGCGTTTGCTCGGCGGGCTTGAGCACGACCGTGCAGCCCGTCGCCAGCGCCGGACCCAGTTTCCACGCCGCCATCAGCAGCGGGAAGTTCCAGGGAATGATCTGCCCCACGACTCCAATCGGCTCGCGCAGGGTGTAGGCGAGATATTTCGCGCCCGGCGTGTACGGCACCGAGATTGGAATCACGTTGCCTTCGATCTTCGTCGCCCATCCTGCCATGTAGCGGAACAGGTCGACGGCCAGCGGCACATCGGCGCCCTTGGCCACCGCGAGCGGCTTGCCATTGTCGAGACTTTCCAGATACGCAAACTCTTCGGTATGCTCTTCGAGCAGATCGGAGAGCTTCCAGATCAGGCGCCCGCGTTCTGACGCCGTCATGCGGCGCCACGGGCCGTTGTCGAACGCTTCCCGCGCGGCTTTTACGGCCTGGTTGATGTCTTCGCGATCGCCTTCCGCAATCTTGGCGAGAACCTCGCCGGTTGCCGGATTGTATGTGGGAAAGGTCTTGCCCGATGCGGCATTGACCCATTTGCCGTTGATCAGCATCTTACGTGGCTTGTCAATGAATTCCGCGACTTGCGGATTGATTTCCGCGGTAACTGCGATGCCCATATGTCCTCCTCAGTCAACTTGGACTAGCAAGAGAGAAATGATACCCGGGTGGATAAGACCAACTGGTGAGAATGCTAGCGCTGGCCGGGGACAAATGCAACTAGGGGGGACTATACTTCTCCTCCGCCCACCCGAACAGAGAAAGAAGTGGAGGTTCGAATGCACCCGCGATCCGCACGCCTTGTCCTGATGGTTTTCTGGCAGCTTGTGATCCTTACAAGCGTAGCGTTCGCACATCCTCCCTCCGGCATCGTGATTGACGCGGAAGGACATGCGTATTTCCTGTACCAGGGCTTGGTTCGTCTCGAACCTTCCGGGCAACTGACGACGATTCAGCAGTCCACGGGCGGACACTGGCTGGCGGTGGATGCAAACGGCAATTCCTCTCGAGCAGCACAAGTCGGGTACACCAAAATTTCGTCAGGAGGCTCAACTCTGATTTTCGGCGATGGCGCCCCCCTCGTGATCGGCGCTGACGGAAGCCTCTACTATGGCAGCAATGGTTCCCAGGAGGAATCCTATCCGACCGGAGCATTGGCGGTTGCCGTGCTGCCTGCCAGCGGTCCTGCGAGACTCTTTTCGCCCTCGCTCAAACAAAAACTGGCTGAGTGGAAGGACGGCGTTACGGGATTGGCCATGGGCACGGACGGCTCCCTTTACGTGGCCACATGGAAAGGAGTCCTAAAGCTCTCCCCGGATGGCGCGATCGCGAAAGTCTGGTATCCGATCGCGGTGAGCGATTGCGACAGCGATCCTGCCGATCACAACCCGGCCAATGCTTCATCCCCATTATTCCGCGGGCTGGGCGTAGACTCGCTCGGCGATGTATATGTGGCCGCTACCAGTTGCCACCGCGTAGTGAAAATCACGCCCGCTGGTCAAGTCACAACTATCTCAAGGTCGGAGCGGCCGTGGTCTCCGACGGGCGTCGCGGTGCGAGGCGAGGAAGTCTATGTCCTCGAATACACCAATGCCAACGGCCCTCGAACCGAAGGATGGTCCCCACGCGTCCGCAAGCGCGGGAAAGACGGAACCTGGACGACGTTGGTAGAGTTTCATCCAGCAACTGGCCAACATCCGTAAGCCTGGTTCTCGGGATTACTCCCCGTACGGCACCCAGATATTCTTCAGTTGCGTGGCGTGCTCCAGGAACCAGCGCCCTTCGCCCTGCTTGGCGTCGAACCAGTCGATCGCGCGGCCTTCGTTCGTCCACACCTGCTTCAAGTTTCCCGTGGACATGGCCTTCGCCGCTGCAGCGATCGCTTCATCGCCATAACACCAGATGGCGTCCACGTCATCGTGCTCAGCCAGGGTCTTGAGAAGTTGTGACGCGTATCCCGTAACGATGTTGACCGCGCCGCCCGGCATGTCGCTGGTGTCGAAGAGTTGATACAAATCTCCGGTGATCAGCGGATATTTCTCCGACGGAACGGCGACCACCGTGTTGCCGACAGCGAGCAGCGGCAACACCAGCGAGAAGAATCCGAGCAGCGGCGTATCCGCCGGGCAGATCACGCCCACCGTCCCAATCGGCTCGTTCATCGCGATTGCGATGTTGCGGAACGGCGGATTGTGCACGGCCCCGTCGAACTTGTCGGCCCACGCCGCGTAGGAAAAGATGCGCGACACGCTGCCGTCAACTTCCGCTGTAGCCTGTTTCTCGCCGACGACCTCGGCGAGCCCGTGAATGATCTCGCCGCGCCGTTGCACCAGATTCTCCGCGCAGTAATACAAAACCTGGGCACGATTGTGCGCCGTCGCTTTCGACCAGGCTTCGGCTTTGTGCGCAGCTTCAACCGCGTTGCGAATGTCTTTGCGATTGCCCAACGGCGCCTCGCCAAGCAACCGCCCATCGGCCGCACGCACCGGCATGCTGTAGCCCGAATCCGGCCGCGCCTGCTTTCCGCCAATGTACAGCTTGACGGTGTGATCAATGGCGGGAGTACTAGCGGCCGCGGTCTCTTCCTCACCGGGTGCGCCTTTTCTCGCCGCGTCCTTTGCGGCGAGAAGCGGGGATTCTGATGCAGCAAGCTTCGGCGCCTGTTTGAACCACTTGGGCTCCATGTATTCGAGCAAACCCTCGCGTCCGCCCTCGCGCCCATATCCGCTCTCGCGATATCCGCCGAAGCCGCAAGCTGCGTCGAACAGATTCGCGCAGTTCACCCACACCACGCCCGCTTTCAACTGCGCCGCCACGTGCAGCGCGACGTTGATGCTCTCGCTCCACACGCACGAGGCGAGGCCGTATACCGTGTTGTTGGCCAGTTCCACAGCCTCGCGCGGAGTGCGGAATGTCATCGCCGCCAGCACCGGCCCGAAAATTTCCTCTTGCGCCACGATCGACGTCGGGTGCACGTTACACAGCAGCGTCGGCGGATAATAGAAGCCGCGCGCCGGCAGTGATGTCTGCGGCTGCCAGCAGGTCGCACCTTCGGCGACGCCCTGCGCCACCATGCGCTGAATGCGGTCCAGTTGCACCCCCGCCACGATTGCGCCGATGTCGATCGCCTTGTCGAGCGGCGGCCCGATGCGCAGCGTGGTCATGCGGTCGCGAATTCTCCCGATCAGCGGCTCAGCGATGCTTTCCTGCATCAGCAGGCGCGAGCCCGCGCAGCACACCTGGCCCTGGTTGAACCAGATTCCATCTACGAGTCCTTCGACCGCGCTGTCGAGGTCGGCGTCTTCAAAAATGATGAACGGAGATTTTCCGCCCAGCTCAAGCGACAGGCGTTTGTGGCTCGCGGCCGTAGCACCGCGGATCGCGCGTCCCACTTCGGTCGAGCCGGTGAACGCAATCTTGTCTACGTCAGGATGCTTCACCAGCGCCTCGCCGGTGGTGCCGTCCCCGGTCACAATGTTGACTACACCGGCGGGCAGGCCTGCCTCCTGGCAAAGTTCGGCGAAGGCGAGCGCAGTCAGCGGCGTGAACTCCGCCGGCTTCAACACAACTGTATTGCCGGTGGCCAGTGCCGGTGCAATCTTCCACGCCAGCATGAGCAGCGGAAAGTTCCACGGGATGATCTGCCCCACAACGCCGCAGGGCTCGTATTCAGGAAATTCCTGCGCCAGCAGTTGCGCCCAGCCAGCGTGGTAGTAGAAATGCCGCGCCACCAGCGGAATATCGATGTCGCGACTCTCGCGGACGGGCTTGCCATTGTCCATGGTCTCGAGCACGGCCAGCAGCCGCGAATGTCTCTGCACCAGCCGGGCCAAAGCGTAGAGATAGCGCGCACGGGCGTGCGGCGTGAGGGCCCGCCATTTCTCCGAAGCAGCCCGCGCAGCGCGGACTGCGGCATCAATGTCAGCCGCGCCGCCCTGCCCGACCGAGGCCAGCTTTTCACCGGTCGAGGGATCGACGGTGTCGAAATACTGGCCTGCTCGTGGCGTCCGCCATTCTCCGTTGATGAACAGCGCAAATCGGCGCTCATGCCGGTCAAGCCAAGCCGTCGCTTCTTTTGGATCTTCCGGGGCCGGCCCATAGTCCATGCTGACGAATTTTTCCGCGATGCTCATAAATTTCACGAAAATGGGTGCCCCACCTTGCCGCGTTCTTGGCGGCAGGGGTGGGAAAACTCATGCCATTGGGTGCCGATACTCCGCTGAATATCTCCCGGTTGCGTAATGTTCCAATTGCCGCTCGATATCCCCCAACAGTCCGCTCGCACCAAGGCGAAACAGTTCAGCCCGCAGCCACGACGGCCCCAACTCCTCTTTCATCAGCGCCAGCCAGTCAAGAGATTGCTTGGCCGTGCGAATTCCGCCCGCCGGTTTGAAGCCCACCGCCATTCCGGTCTGTTGCGCATATTCGCGAATCGCGCGCGCCATCACCAGACTCACCGGGAGTGTCGCGTTAGTCGGCTCTTTTCCCGTCGAAGTCTTGATGAAATCCGCACCTGCCATCATGGCCACAAAGCTGGCCCGCGCCACATTGCGCAATGTGAGCAAGTCCCCCGTGCCGAGGATGACTTTCATATGCGCCCCGCCGCAGGCCTGCTTGAACGCTACAATTTCGTCGTAGAGCATCTGCCAGCGCCCGCCGAAAACATGCGCCCGAGTGATGACGACGTCAATCTCGTGCGCGCCCGCCTCGGCCGAGCGGCGAATCTCGGCCACGCGCTCGGCCAGCGGCGACAGGCCCGCGGGGAATCCGGTCGAAACCGCAGCCACGTGGATATCGCTCCCTTCGAGCGCATGCAGCGCCGTCTCGACAAACGTGTGATACACGCACACGGCCGCGACCTTGATATCCAGTTGTTCGATTCCGAGTTTCTGCACGAGGTCCTGCTGGATCGGTTGCCGCCCCTTGGCGCAAAGCCGCCGTACGCGCTCCTCGGTATCGTCGCCGGAAAGCGTAGTCAGATCCATGCATGTGATCGCGCGCAGCAGCCACGCCGCCTGCCATTCTTTCTTGACAGTTCGCCGCGCGACTTGCGTTTGAGCGCGGCGCTCGACTGCGCTCGTATTCACACGCACTTCCTGAACCCAGTTCACGTCCAGGGGAATGCCTCGGTTCGGTTCGAGCGTGCGCCTGCCGAGCACGGCGATCGCCTGCACGGATTGCGAGTCGTTCAACGCGACTTCGCTTCCCAGGCGATTGTCGCGGCGGGTCGGCATCGAGGTGTAATTGTACGGCAAAGCCGCCCCCAAACGTTTACAATAGCGCCGTTTTCAGGACTTCACCTCCTCTTATGGCCAACAAGACTGTTTCCGCCACGATGCGGAAAACACTAGAGCATGCCGCGGCCAAAGCAATGAAGAACGCCCACGCTCCCTACTCGAATTTCCACGTCGGAGCGGCCATCCTGCTGACCAACGGGAAAATTTTCTCCGGCTGCAACGTCGAAAACGCGTCCTACGGCATGACCAACTGCGCCGAGCGGACCGCGATTTTTTCCGCGGTCGCCGAACTGGGGCCGAAGATCGAGATTCGTGCCGTCGCCGTTACCAACGACCATGGCGTTGCCTGCTCGCCTTGCGGCGCATGCCGCCAGGTGATTTACGAATTTGGCCCGGACGCGACCATCTTCTTCCGAGGCAAGAACGGGCCCAAGCAGGCACACATCACCGAACTTCTTCCGGAAGGATTCCGCCTCCAGTGAGCCAGCCATCCGCCGCGTCAACTTTCCGCGCCATTGACGTCATCCGCAAAAAGCGCGACGGCGTGGAACTTTCGCGCGCCGACATCGAAAGCCTGGTCAGCGCTTACACCAAGGGCGAGATTCCCGATTACCAGGTGTCCGCCTGGCTGATGGCGGTGGTGCTGCGCGGCATGACGCGCTCCGAAACCGCCGCTCTCACCGACGCCATGCTGCGCTCGGGCGAAACGCTCGATCTTTCCTCGCTCCCCGCCAAGAAAGTGGACAAGCACTCGACCGGCGGCGTCGGCGACAAAACTTCGCTGGTGCTGGCTCCGCTCGCGGCCGCGGCGGGCCTTGCCGTTCCTATGATCAGCGGCCGAGGCCTCGGTCACACCGGAGGCACGCTCGACAAACTCGAGGCCATTCCCGGCTTAAACGTGAATCTTTCGGTGGCCGATTTTCGCCGCGTGCTCGCCACCTGCGGGTGCGCCATGATCGGCCAGACCGCCGAAATCGCTCCGGCCGACCGCAAGCTTTACGCGTTGCGCGACGTCACTGGCACCGTGGAAAGCCCATATCTGATCTGCGCCTCCATCATGAGCAAGAAACTGGCCGAGGGCATCGATGCGCTTGTCCTCGACGTGAAGACCGGCTCGGGCGCGTTCATGAAGAGCGAAGAAGATGCTGCCTTCCTCGCCGAACTCATGGTCGAAACCGGCGAGCGCATGGGCAAGCAGGTGGTCGCGCTGATCACAGACATGGACCAACCGCTGGGTAACATGATCGGCAACGCACTCGAAGTAATCGAATGCGTTGAGATCCTGCGCGGGGGCGGTCCCGAAGACTTGCGCGAACTCTGCCTCGAACTCGCGGGATGGATGCTGCATTTCGGCGGGGCGTCGAACACCGTCGCCGAAGGCAAGCAAAAGAGTGCGAAACTGATTTCTTCGGGGCAGGCGCTCGAAAAGTTCCGCCAGATGATCGAATTGCAAAGCGGCGATCCGCGAGTGATTGACGACGCCAAACGACTTCCGCAGGCGCGGGACACGATGCAGGTCGCGGCGTCCCGCGCAGGCTACTTAGCCTCCATGCAGTGCGAGCAGATCGGTACGGCCTGCGTGATTCTCGGCGGCGGGCGCGAGCGTAAGGAAGATTCGGTCGATCCCGCCGTCGGAATCGTGCTGCACAAAAAAGTCGGGGATCACGTCGCTCAAGGTGAGCCGCTTGCCACCATCCACTACAATTCCGATGCGAGGGGCCAGCGTGCGAAGCAACTGATTTTGTCAAGTTGCGGAATCGCAGATTCGCCACCGGTAAAGCGACCGCTCCTGCATCAGGTGATCGGCCGGGCCGGATAAATCGGATGATTCTGTTTGCGACCTTTGCGGCAATTCTTTGCGATCTTCGCGGTCAAAAAGGCATTTACCGCAAAGGAAGGCCGCCAAGTACGCAAAGAAGAACCGAGGTGACTGCACACAGTCCCTGGATTCTTCTTCAGGAGAACAACTGAATGGGACGATTCACTGGCATTCTCGGCCTGCTCACCATGCTCGGCCTGGCCTACGCTTTCTCCACCAACCGCCGCGCCATCCGCGTCAAGACAGTGGCTTGGGGCCTGGGCTTGCAGATCGCCTTCGCCATTTTTGTGCTGAAGGTGCCGTTTGGCCGCGATATGTTTCAGAAAATCGGCGATGCCGCCAATAAAGTTCTCAGCTACTCGTTCGCCGGCTCGGAGTTCGTCTTCGGCCCTCTGGGCAAACAGTCTTCGAACATCGGTTTCATCTTCGCCTTCCAAGTACTGCCGGTCGTCATCTTCATTTGCGCGCTGTTCGCGATTCTCTATCACCTCGGCATCATGCAGATCGTCATTCGCATCGCGGCCTGGCTTATGACTCGCGTGATGGGGGCAAGCGGCGCAGAATCGCTTAACGTTGCCGCCAGCATTTTCATGGGGCAGACGGAAGCGCCGGTCACCATTCGCCCGTTCCTGCCCGAACTGACGCGCTCGGAACTAATGACGGTGATGACCAGTGGAATGGCGCACGTTTCCGGCTCGATCATGGCCGCTTACTTCGCGTTCGGAGCCGAACCTCGGCACGTGCTGAGCGCGGTCATCATGACCGCTCCGGGCACCATTCTCGTTTCAAAAATGCTTGTGCCTGAAACAGAAGAGCCGAAAACTGCGGGTAAAGTCGTCATGCCGGAAGGCGAAGCGGAGAAGGAGAAGCACGAAAACCTTTTGGGAGCCATTGCCCGCGGCACCGGTGACGGATTGCATATGGCGCTCAACATTGGAGCCATGCTCATCGCATTCATATCACTGATCCACTTGCTGGATGGTCTCATGGGTGGGATTCATACCCATATCGGCTGGTTTCCAGCGACTGTCGAGGGACCGCTCGGAGTGTTGCTCTCCCCGCTCGCGTGGGTGATCGGAATTCCCTGGCACGACTGCCGAACCATCGGCAATCTTCTGGGCACGCGCATGGTGCTGAACGAACTGGTGGCGTTTTCTATGCTGGGACCGCAGAAGGCCATCCTCGACCCGCGCTCGTTCACGATTGCGACGTTCGCGCTCTGCGGCTTCGCCAACTTGAGTTCGATCGGAATTCAGATTGGCGGCATCGGCGCGCTCGCTCCTAACCGGCGCGGCGACCTTGCCCGCCTCGGCTTCCGCGCTATGCTTGCCGGAACCATGGCCAATCTGATGTCGGCGTCAATCGCGGGTTTGCTGCTGTAGGAAAATCTCACCCCGGAGAACACAGAACCCGCAGAGGAAACCCTGCGACGTGCGACCTTTGTCCTCTGTGCTGAAGCATTTGAACCTATCCGTTCGCGCGCGCCACCAGCAGAATCGCCAGAATGTAGAAGACGAACATGAGCACCAGATAGAGTCTGGCGCGCGGTCCCGCGCCGGCGAATTCCTTCCACGCCAGCAATCCCCACAGCGCCGCCACCATCGGTGCGGCTTGTCCGATGGCGTAGGAGATCGCAAAGCTGGTCACCTTGCCGGCAACGACGTTGAACACTGTGCCGATACCCCATACCAATCCACCCAAAAGGCCCAGGAGATGGCCCGAAGGCGGTCCGCTGAAAAAACCGGCAAAACTCACCGCTTCGCCGATCAGCGGCTTCTTCATGAAATAGACGTTCCAGATGAAGCACGAGAGCAATGCCCCAAGCGTCAGGAAGACAACCGAGCTGTATGGGGTCAGAGCGGTTCCTCGCGTGGCGGAGTAGGCCACAAGCGGATTCCACAACCCCATCAGCACGCCTGACACGATGCAGAGCACAATGCTCTTGCGCGAAACCGAACGTCCCGCGCTGGCCAGGCTTCCATAGGCCTTGCCATCGAGAATGATGGCGATCACGGCAAAGGCCACGCCGACCGCCAGAAACGCGCCATTGCCTTTGGGTTGCAACGCGTAACTCAGCACAACGCCGACCACCAGTGCAATTCCGATCGAAACCGGAAATGCCACCGCCAGCCCGGCCATGTCAATTGCCGCAACCAGCAGCAGATTGGCGAGATTGAAAATCGCGCCGCCCACGAGTGTCGAAACGATGTTGCGGGTATCGGCGACCTGGATGTTATTAAGAAAGCTTGAGGAGTCGTGTGCAGTGCTCCCCATGGTCAAGGCGAGGATCAAGGATGTCAGAAAAATGCCGATGGCATAATCCCAATAAAAAAGTTCGAAACGATAATTTCTAACGCCCTTGTAAGTGTTGGCCCACGATCCCCAGCAGATCGCGCTGGTGACCATCATCAACAAGGCAATCGTAAGACCGGATGGTGTGAACATGAGGTTCTCTCCGGAAAGTTTGCCACTCTACGCCTCTTTGCGGCGAGCCACAAGTCGTAGCCGGAAGCGGGAGCGATTGCAGCAAAAAGCCGGCCACTATGGCCGAAATCGGTTGCGTGCCGGTCGTTGACACCGCGCCGCCAACTGACTAGACTCGCCCTTCCTTCCAGTTCAGTCGAGACACACTGTACTGATGCTCAACGACTATGCCGAAACGCCCCCGAATTGCTGTAGTTGGCAGCGCCAACATTGATCTGACTACGTTCTCCCATCAGTTTCCGAAACCGGGAGAAACCATCTTCGCCCAGAAATTCGATCTCGGCTTCGGAGGCAAGGGCGCGAATCAGGCTGTGGCTGCTCGCCTCTGTGGAGCGGAAGTGTTCATGGTGGCGCGCGTGGGCAGCGATCTATTTGGCCCGGCCACCATAAAAAACTTCCGCCAGCAGGGCATCGACCCCACGCACGTAAAGCAGGTCGAAGGATTGTCGAGCGGCGTGGCGCCGATCTTCGTCGAACCGAGCGGGCAGAACCGCATCCTGGTGGTGAAGGGCGCCAACGATGCGCTCAAACCCGCCGACGTGGACGCAGCCGCTGACATGCTGAAGACAGCCGACTGCATCGTGCTGCAGTTTGAGATTCCCTTAGAAACCGTCTATTACACGATCCAGTTTGCGCACAAGCACGGCATCCGCTGTATTGTGAATCCTGCGCCCGCTCAGCCTGTGGACACCTCCGCGCTCAAGGATCTCGACTACTTCGTTCCCAACGAAACGGAAGCCCAAGCGATCACCGGATTGTCGGTGAAAAGCGTTGACGACGCAAGGAAGTGTGCGGGGAAACTTGTAGCGGCGGGCATTCGCCGCGTAATTATCACCTTAGGGGCAAACGGATCGCTGCTGGCCAGCCGTGACGGTTCCGAGCACGCAGCGCCGTTTGTCGTCAAAAGCGTTGACAGCACGGGCGCGGGCGACGCCTTCATCGGCAGCTTCGCCGTGTTCCTCGGGGAGGGAGTGCCCGAGTCGGAAGCCGTTCGCCGCGCGAATCTCTATGCCGGACTATCCACGACCGGCGTGGGCACTCAGAAGTCGTTTTATGACCGCGCGCGCTTCGACGCCGAGTGGGCGAAGCGCCGTTTAAGATGAGCGTACTTTGCTGCCGCAAAACATCTTGACTAACCGGTGTTGGGCGATTTATAAGCCGTGTCTGCACGGAAGAGGCCTCCCGCTTTACGAGAAGAAGGGTGGCTCTTTTTCTTTTGCAGCGACGTCTGAAAGGGGCGTAAGGAGAATGTTTAGTAAAAGGACTTTTTGCACGCTGCTTCTTGCTTCGCTGGTAAGCCTGGCGACCCCGCTGCTTCATGGTCAGGCAACGGGAAGTTTTTCGGGCACGGTATCGGACAAGCAAGGCGCGGTGGTCGCCGGGGCGACTGTCAAGGTCACGTCTCAGGGCACGGGCTTGGTGCGCAACGCCAAGACTGACGACTCCGGGCACTACCTGATTCCGTTGCTGCCGGTGGGTTTTTTCGCCATCCACGTGGAGGCATCGGGCTTCGCTCCTGCCGAGCAGAAGGATATCCGGCTGCAGGTGGACGAACAGCGCGAACTGAATTTTGCCCTCCAGCCGGCGTCGGTCAGCACGAATGTGGAGGTAAACGCGACCGAAGTCGCCGTAGAGACGGCTACGCCGACTCTAGGCCAGGTCATCACGGCAGAGGAGGTGGCTGACCTGCCTTTGAACGGGCGGAATTTCGTGCAACTGGCGACCCTGACGCCCGGCACGACTACGAATACAGACCCAAACAGCTTTTTCAACAATTCTCCCAGCAGTGAAGCCGCCACGCGCGGAACATTCTCGCTCTCAGTCGGCGGCTCGCGCGAGCAGGAGACAGACTGGCTGCTCGACGGAAACGACAACAATCAACTGGATGAAGGTGGAATCGCGATCTTTTCCTCGATCGACGATATCCAGGAATTCAAGGTTCTCACCTACAACTATTCTGCGGAATATGGCGAGCGTGCGGGTCCGACGGTGCTGGTCACCACCAAGTCCGGCTCGAACCAGTGGCACGGCTCCTTGTTTGAATTCTTCCGCAATACCAAGCTCGATGCCAACCAGTACTTCACGCACTCTCAGGCAAAATTCAATTTGAATCAGTTTGGCGGCTCGTTGGGCGGACCAATTCAGAAAGACAAGACGTTCTTCTTCGCTGACTATCAAGCCAAGATGCAGCGTCAGGGCGTGCCGTTCGGCGGATATATTCCGACCTATAACATGATGAATCCCATAGTCTCAACCAATCCCCAACTCAACGGGGCCTACGACTACAGCGACAACCCGTTTCTTACTCAACTCACCGACCCTTGGCCGGCGTTTGCCTTCGCTCCGCTGCAATGCAACAACGTCGGGGGCACCCTCGTTCCCGTCGCGGTCAACTCCGACGGTTCCCAGAACGCTGGCACAACCCCATGCAACATCATTCCGGCCGCCCTGGTCAACCCGGTCGGGGCAAAGGTTGTTGCACTCTATGGCACCGGCGGTGTTCTTCCCAATGTCACCGGAGCGGTGGGATACAACTACGTGGACCAGCCGACGAGGAAGCTCAACGAAGGCACCTGGGATATCCGGTTCGATCATAATTTTTCCAGCAGGGATTCCGCCTTTGCGCGCTTCAGCTATGACCAGGCTACGAACTTTATTCCTGGGGGCTCACCGAATTGGTCGGAAGCGACGGCTTTCGGCAGCAACCAATTCATCAACAATCACGGCCGCAATCTGGCGCTTTCGGAAACTCACATCTTTTCCGCCAACACGATCAATCAGTTCAGCGCAGGCTTCAGCCGCATTTTCAATCACATTCTTTCGTACGGCACGGGAACGTGCGAAGCGGCGAAGTTGGGCGTTCCGGGTGCGAACCTGGGCAGTGCTTGTGACTCGTACACTGGATATCCCGCCAGCCTGAATCAAGCCAAGAATGACTGCGAGGGCTGCGGCATGACCTCGTTTTCCATGTCCGCGTACTACTCGGTGGGCGATCGCGGATTTGCGCCTTATCAGGGCGGCACAAACGTCTACTCGGTTTCCGACACGCTCGATCTGATCAGGGGCAAACACGAGATTCGCTTCGGCGCAGTTTTTCGCGCCAACGAAATGAACGTCCGCAACAACGCATCTCAAGACGGCTTCATCACTGAAACTGGTGCCTTTACAGGTGACGACATCGCGGATGTACTGATGGGCGAACTCGGAGTTTTTGCCGGGCACGACCAGACCTTCAACGGCGCGACGGTTGGCCGACGCTGGAAGCTGATCCGGCCCTTCGTTCAGGATAACTGGCGCATCTCGAACAACCTGACCGTGAATCTTGGGCTGGCCTGGGCGTTAGTTACTCCTGAAACAGAAGTGGAGAACCGGCAAGCCAACTTCGACGTCGCCTCGCTGACCTGGTTCGTTCCCAAAGGTGCCCCAGGCGGCTGTGCGCCCGGAATTCTGCCATTTGCATGCACCTCTTCCGACGGGCGCTTGGGAATTCAGTTTGATAAGACGGCGCTCGAGCCACGAATCGGTTTCTCCTGGAAACCGATGGGAAGCGAGCGTACCGTCCTTCGCGGCGGCTATGCCATCTATCATGACTCTGCGTGGAACCAGGGCGGTCAGGGGCTGTGGCAGAATCCGCCGTATTACGCGGAAGTGGATCCCGCCACTTTCTCTTACGCGTACGGCAATCCTTTCGGTTCGCTGACGGACGGTTTCCTTCTGCCCGTGGCTCAGCCCCCCTCCACCTTGGCCGTGCCCGGCGGATTTATCTATGACGCGCCAGTGAATCCGGACAACTACACCGGCACGCTGCAGTCCATGAACCGGAATTTCAAGCAGGGCATCGTTCAGCAGTTCAATCTCAATGTCGAACACCAGTTGCCTGCAAATGCGGTGCTGACGGTGGGATATGCCGGTTCGCGCGGCGCCCATATTCTGGAAAGCCAGGTCAACGAAAACATCGGATCGCCGTACGCCTGTGACCCCGTAATCCCAGGTGGCACTGGTCCCAATCCCATATACGATCCCAGTTACACCTTGGGCTGCGGCCGTAACCTGATCATTCCCTCAAACGGCTTCCAACTGGTCAACAGCAACAACAGCGTAGGCGCGGCTCGCTACGACTCGCTGCAGGTGAAGTTGGAAACCAAGACCGCGCGGCACGGCCTCTACGCGTTGCTGGGCTACACCTGGGCGCGCAACTTCGATTCCGGAATGACTGATGGTCTCGGGACGAACGCCGGCGCAATCTACTGGCCTCTTCCGGGAACCCAGAAGTTGGATTGGGGGCTGTCGCAGCTGAATCTCAATAACACCTTTACGGCGAGCGTTCTCTACGATCTTCCTTTTGGCAAGGGCAAACGTTACGGGAGCAACTGGAGCGGCGCGGCAAACGCCCTTCTGGGACACTGGCAGGTCAATCTGATCGAGCGGGCTGAATCCGGGTTCCCACTTTTTCTGGTTGACAGCGCGAATACTGGCCCAACCTTCGGTGCCAAGCCAGGGGCGGGAAACACGGGGCAGTATTTGAACTACAACTTCTTCAGCCTGAACCGTCCGGTCCAAGTTGCAAATCCCTATCAGGCAGGCACGGTTGCAGCCAATCCCAACACCCGTTGCGGGTACTTCCCTGAGCAGATAGATCCCGCAACCCTCAAACCAGGCATTGCCCCGCACGCAGTTCACACTTTGGCGGCACGGTTTAATCCTTGCGCGTATACACACGCCACTCCGGGTGAACTCAGTTTTGAGTCACGCGCTCCGCTCTATGGTCCGCGGTTTGTGAACACGGATTTCTCGATCATCAAGGACTTCCCGTTGTCCTTGCGCGAGAACATGAATCTGCAATTCCGCGCCGAGTTCTTCAACCTGTTCAACCATCCGCAGTTCTTTATGAGCGGGCTTGGATATTACGGCCTTCAGGACGTCAACACGCTTCCTACTTTCGGCGCAGTCAACCAACAACTGAACAACCCCCGGTTGATGCAGTTTGCCCTGAGGCTTAATTTCTAGGGCATCGGAACGGTTGCAAACAGGGCAGGCTGAGACCGACTCAGTCTGCCCAGGTTTTTTTGAAGCCACGCGCGGGTTGCCGTCTCGCGCTGGCACCGATCTGGCGAACGGCATACAATCGAATTTAACGAGTCTTCCCAATATGTCTCCCATTCCAGATGATCTGACCACAGTGAAAGACGACATGGTTGCCTTCATCGAGGGCCACGGCATGCGCCGCTTCCACGGCTATGTGGACTACGAAGAAGTGCAGTGCGTCATGTGGGACATGGGCGGCAATCCTGACGGCTGGAAGGATTTCGTGGAGCTGGCCAAGACCGCGGGCGCTCCGTTTCTGACCATGCATTCCTGGACGCTCGAGCGCAAGGAACTGGATGAACTGGTCGAGCGGCTGGCGAATTCGGAATTCGCCGAAGGCGACGACGTGGAAGACGCGCGCTGGCTGCGCGCCCACGCCGGCAAGGTGGGATATCTGCAGCTGGGCTGGGCCTACCAGGGATCGATGTTTCTGTGCGAGGTCTCGACCGAGTGGTACGAGCGCTATCAGCGCCTGCTCGACGTCTCCGACGAATTCGGCGGCATCGCCATGGATGAGCCCGACCAGGACGAAGAGAATTAGCCGCCGACCTGCAACACCCCTCCAGGAGTAAACTTCTCCATCACGCTATGCGATGGACCCACACCGCTCCCGATCAGAATTTGGTCGAAGAGCTGGCGGCGCGTTTGCGCCAAGATCACGCGCTGCGCGGCAACGTGCACGCGGCTGAAGTCCTGGCACCGCTGCTGGTGCGCCGCGGCATCACCGACGCTGATTCGGCGGCTTGCTACCTGTCGCCTTCGCTTTCTCATCTGCATGCGCCTGAGCGCATGATGGGCCTCATCGCAGCCGTTGACCGAATCGATGCGGCGATCACGCGCAAAGAACCGATCTTGATCTACGGCGATTACGACGTGGACGGCACCACGGCGGTCATCATTTTGAAGACTGCGATCGAGTTGTGCGGCGGCGCCGCCGACTTTCACGTGCCGCACCGCATCCGGGAAGGGTACGACATGCGCGACGACGTGATCGAGCGCGCAGCCGCGGCGGGGATCCGGCTGATCATCAGCGTGGATATGGGAATTCGCGCCTTCGCTCCGGCGGAAACAGCGCAGCGCCTGGGCGTCGATCTTATCGTTACCGATCATCACCTGCCAGGGCCAGATGGCGTGCCCAAGGCGTTCGCGGTAGTGAATCCGAATCAGGCGGGCTGCGAATATCCCTACAAGCAGCTTTGCGGCGCGGGCGTGGCCTTCAAACTGGCACAGGGATTGATGCAACGGCGGCTGGCCGACAAAGATCTAAACAGACTCTTGCTTTCGTTCATGAAGGTCGTGGCGATTGCGACCATCGCCGATGCTGTGCCGCTGACAGGAGAGAATCGCGTGTTCGCGGCTCTCGGCCTGGATGCTCTCCGCCGAGCGGTCAATCCGGGCTTGAAGGCGCTGCTCGAAGTGGCGCAGATTTCAGCGAACCGTCCGCCAACTTCGGTGGAAATTGGATTCCGCATCGCCCCGCGCATCAATGCCGCCGGACGCATGGACGTGGCCCGCGACGTGATTGAGCTGTTCAGCGTGAAAGATGCGGCTCGCGCTCGCGAGCTGGCGGCAAAGCTCGACCAGCTCAACGCCGAGCGCCAGGAAGAAGAGCGGCGCATTCTGCAGGCGGTCGAAGAGCGATTCACGGGCGATCCGGCGCTGTGCGACGCCTATTGCATCGTGGTGGACGGCGACGGCTGGCACCGCGGCGTCATCGGCATCACGGCGACGCGCGTGGTCGAGCGCTACAACCGGCCTACAGTCGTGATCGCGCGCGAAGGAGATGAGGCATTTGGCTCGGGACGCTCGATCCCGAGGTTTCATCTGCTGGAGGCGATCGAGTCGTGCCGCGATCTTTTTTCCCGCTATGGCGGTCACGCGCACGCTTGCGGCTTTGCAATGCCTGCGAGAAACGTGGAGGAACTCCGATCGCGGCTGGATGCCTTCGCCCGGGCGCGGCTCACGCTGGCGGACTTCGATCCCGTGCTCGATCTGGACGCGGAGTTGTGGCTGGGAGAGATCAACCCGGAATTGTTCCGTGCGCTCAAACTGCTGGAGCCTTACGGGGTGGGAAATCCGGAGCCCGTGTTTGGGGCGCACGGCGTGCGGTTGACTGCGCCGCCGCGGATTCTGAAAGACAAGCACGTGAAGTTCAAGCTGCAGGCGGGAGAACGGCGGGCGGCGGGCGAGTCGGAGGAATTGTCGGCGGAGGCGGTGCTGGCCACTCCACGATGCCATCCCGATGGTGCCGCGATCCGGCGGAGTGAACGGGAGGCAGCAGTCGAGGCGCGCACCGATGCCAAAGAACCGCCGGGCTTCGCCCGGCCGGACAGCCGGGGGCGGCTGTCCCCATATGATTCTCCAAAAACTGGCCTGGCGAGCAAGGTCAGCTTCGATGCCATGGGCTGGCACATGGCGGAGCGGCTAGCCGAAACGCCGCTCCTGGCAGGCGATTCCGTGGACATCGCCTTCACCGTCGGACACAATGACCATCCCGAATACGGCGGGCTGGAACTCTCGCTGCGGGATTTCAGGCGGGCTGGGGGCTGAAGCCCACGAAGCTCTGAAGAACGCCTTTCGCGGCCCGAAAGGACCGCTCTTCCACGTCACCACAAATGGTAGTGCCCATCTCGGCGTGCCATCTCGACTCTGACTCCGAACAGCGCCTCGAGGCGCTCGACTTCGAGGATTTCTTGCTTTGTCCCGTCCGCGACGACTCGCCCCCTACTCATCAGGACCACGCGTTGAATTTCCGGAACGACGTCGGCGAGTTCGTGGGTCACCAGGATGATCGCCGTGCCGGAACTCGCCAGCGCGCTCATAGTCTGGCGCAGTTTCTGTTGTGCCAGAAGATCAAGGGAGTTGGAGGGTTCGTCGAAAAGCAGAGCACGAGGGCGGTGCACGAGGGCCCGGGCGATCAGCACGCGGCGGGCTTCGCCGGACGACATTTCGCGCACGGGCCGTTCGGCGAGGTGAGCGATCTCCAACTCGGCCAGCGCCGCATCGGCCAACTCCCGCTGCCGGGGATCGACCTCATGATTGGGGAAAATCGCTGTGCTACTGAAGAACCCGGAAAGCACGACGTTGCGGCCGCTCGCGTCACCCGTACAGGAAAGCATCAGGTCGTTGGAAACAACGCCCAGGCGAGTTCGCAGGTCGAAGACGTTCCAGTCGTCTTCTCCAAGGATCGCCATCGAAGATTCCGCACGAACCACGGGATAGCATTCGCGGGTGATGGTCTTGATGAAGGTGGATTTCCCGCAGCCGTTCGGACCCAGGATGGCGACGTGCTCGTCGGCACCGATGCGGAGGGTGAAATCGTCGAGTGCAATCTTCGCGCCGCGCATGACGCGCAGGTTGCGAAAGTCGAGAAGAGGCGGAAGTGAGGCCTTCATCGTCATCCAAGTGTAAATGAGGGAAACTGGCCAGTGGCCGGTGGTCAGTTGAACACCGACCACTGCTCCTGCATTACACTGAACTCAGATGCCCCTGCCGATCTATCGTTTGCGACGCCTGCTGGGCCTGACCGCCGTCGTGCTCACGGCGATGGTGCTGGGGATGTATTTCTATGCGCGGATGCGAGTGCGCGACGTGCGCAAGGAAGTCCCGGGAAAACTCGGTTACGAAATCAGCAAGACGGCACACGGTTTTCGGATTTCAAAGTCCGACGGAAAACGAACGCTCTTCACCGTTGAAGCGGGCGAAGTCAAGGAATTCAAGCTGAACGACCGCGCCGAACTGCACAACGTTAACATCATCCTGTATGGACGCGACTCATCGCGCTATGACCAGGTTTACGGCGACGACTTTGCCTACGACCCGCGTACCGGCGAGGTAACGGCCCAAGGCGACGTACAGATCGACCTGGCGGGAAATCCTTCCGGACTTCAAAGCGCCGACCAATCCGTTCCCAAGGAACTGAAAAACCCCATTCATCTGAAGACGCGCGACCTGGTTTTCAACCGCGACACGGGAAACGCAACCACGGACGCCAAAGTGGAGTTCAGCACGCCGCAAGCTTCGGGATGGGCCGTGGGCGTGAAATATGCGGGCAAGAGCAACACCCTGACGTTGGTGTCGCAGATCCACATCGCGTTGAGCGGTGCGCGTGCGGCGGTCATTGAGGCGGAGCGCGGCGTGATGACTGGCGACCCCCGCGAGATCGTGCTGGCGCGGGCGCATCTGGACCGTGAGCGCGGAAGGGTCGATGCGGATCAAGCGGTGTTCTATCTCGATTCGGATAACAGTCTGCAGCGCGTCGTCGCGATGGGCAATGTAACTGCGCAAACCCGCCCAGCGGCAGAAAAAGGATCTGCGGCCGACCCGCCGGCCGAAACTCGAGTGCGCGCGCACCAGGCGGACTTCCTCCTGTCGGACCGGCAGAATTTACTGCGCACTGCGACCTTGACCGGCAACGTTCATATCGAGCAAAGCGGACCGGAACCGATCGCGGGCGACGCCGGGCGCGTGGTTCTGGACTTCGGCGGACGCAACGAGGTGAAGAAGGTGCACGCACTGGACGGAGCAAGGCTGGTCCAGAAAGCTGAGGAGACCAAAAAGGCGGGAACAAGCTCCACCGCGCAGGATTTCGAGCTGACTGCGCCGCAAATCGACTTCACGGTGCGGCCGGGCAACATTCTTGAGCGCGCGATGACTCAGGGAGACGCGCGGATTACGATTACCCCCGCGCAGGAACCGGCGGCGCCCTCAACGCAGACTGGGCAGAAGACGGTTGTGACCGCCGGGTCCTTCGAAGGGATATTTGCGGCGGGCAAAAGAAAGAATCACTTGTCGAGCATTCACGGATTCCCCAACGCGCGCGTCGTTTACTCGAGCCCGGGTGTGCCCGATCGGGTCAGCGAAAGCGGTGCCGGGGCCGTGGTCTGCGGGCCGGACGGCGGCGTGGTTGCCGTTGATCAGGGAAACGGCGTCCACTATGACGACGGGCTGCCCCCCGACAAGCGGACGCAGGCCTGGGCCAGCATTGCCCATTACACCCCAGCTGATCAGATGCTGAAGCTGATCGGGACACCGAGCGTGCAAATCGGATCGATGTTGACTCGGGCGAACACGATACGCATCAACCGTGCCACGGGAGAGGCCGTAGCCGAGGGCGACGTCAAGACCACATACAGCGATGTGAAAGAGCAGCCGAACGGAGCTCTGCTGGCGTCGGCGTCGCCGATTCATGTAACGGCGCAACGCATGACCTCGCAAAAGACTCCGGGGGTTGCGCTTTATTCGGGCAAGGCGCGCCTGTGGCAGGACGCAAACGTCATCGAAGCTCCAAGCATCCTGTTCGACCGCGACCGGCGGTCTGTGACCGCCCACGGGACCGCGTCGGACCCGGTACAGACGATTTTGGTTCAAGCGGAGAAGGCGCAGGCAGATAAGAACAAGACATCGACTGGAAAGAACGTGCCGGGAACGCCTACGCCGGCGGCCTCGAGCCCGATCGCAATCACGGCCAACCAGCTGGCATACGCTGATTCGGAGCGCAGGGCGCATTATGAAACGGGCGTGCTGGCCAAGGGTGCGGACTTCTCTGCTTCTGCCAAAACGATGGACGTTTACCTTGTTCCGCGGAGCCAAACGGCAAGCCAACCCCAGAACCGTCAACCAGTTATGGGATCATTTTCGGGGCCGGGACAGCTCGACCGGATGGTAGCCCTCGGTGATGTGGTCATCCAGCAGCCGAACCGCCGGGCGGAGGGGCAAAAGCTGGTTTACACCGCGTCGGAAGACAAGTTTGTCCTGACCGGCGGTCCGCCTAGCATTTTTGATGCCGAACGAGGCAAGATTACCGGTGGTTCGTTGACTTTCTTTAGACGCGATGATAGGGTGCTCGTAGAAGGCGAAGCAAGCAGTCCTGTGGTAACTCAAACGCGAGTGGCCCACTAGTGGCAAGATAAATGCGTACTCTGGCCACAGAAGAAATCGGCAAATCGTACCGTGGCCGCCGCGTGGTCAATGGGGTCAGCCTGCGGGTCGAACAGGGCGAAGTTGTTGGATTACTTGGACCTAACGGCGCAGGCAAGACCACCACTTTCTATGCCATTGTAGGCTTGGTCCCTCCTGACACTGGCCGCGTGCTGTATGACGGTCAGGACATTACTGACGTTCCCATGTACCTGCGGGCACGCCAGTATGGCATCAGCTATCTCCCGCAAGAGGCTTCGGTCTTCCGCAAACTGACGGTGGAAGAAAACATCCTGGCGGTGCTGGAAGCGCAGCCGATTTCCTGGCACGAGCGCCGCGAGAAGATGGAAAAGTTCATTGACGAACTGGGGCTGGAGCATATCCGCCAGAACCGGGGTTACGCGCTTTCGGGCGGCGAACGGCGGAGGGTGGAAATTGCCCGCTGCCTGTGCATCAGTCCGACATTCATTTTGCTGGACGAACCGTTTTCCGGCATCGACCCGATTGCCGTGCTCGATTTGCAGAAGATTATCAGCAGTTTGCGGGCCAGCGGCATCGGAGTCCTGATCACCGATCACAACGTTCGCGAAACGCTTTCCGTCACTGACCGGGCGTACATCATTGACGACGGCAGAATTTTCCGTCAGGGTCAGCCCAGCCAGTTGGCGGGCGACCCGGAAGTGAGACGGGTTTATTTGGGAGAGAGTTTTTCTCTCGTGTGAGGTTTCAAAGTTTCAAGGTTGCAAAGTTTCAAGGTGAACACCTTGGGGCGTTGGCCCTTGCAACATTGAAACCTTGAAACTTTGAAACATGGTCTTACTCCAGCACAAACTGAGCGTCAAGCTCTCGCAGCGCCAGATCCTGACGCCGGGGCTGGTGCAGATGGTCTCCGTCCTTGCGCTCAACAAGCTTGAGCTCAAGGACATGATCAATGCGGAGATGGTCGAGAACCCAGTTCTCGAGGAGCTGGAAGACTCGGTTCCGCTGCTCGATGAGGTGGGCAAAAAGGAAGAAGACCGCGACCGTGCCGCGGCTGCGACCACGGAAGAAAATCCCATCACCGCGGTCGAGAAAAAAGATCCCTTCGAGGAAATCGATTTCGGCTCGTTCTTTCAAGATTATCTCGACCCCGGCTATCGCACCTATGGCGAGATGGAGGAAGTCGAGCGGCCGTCGTTTGAGAACTTCCTGTCGAAGCCGAGCAACCTAACCGATCACCTGACCTGGCAGCTGGGCGCGTTAAGTTTGCGGTCGGAAGTGCGCGAGGCGGCCGACCTGATCGTCGGCAACCTGAATGAAGACGGATACCTGATCGCGAGCGACGACGAGCTGCTCGGCGTAGCGCCGCCGGCATCACCCGAAACCGATGCCGAAACGGCCAAGAACATTGTTAGCGAGGCGCAGGCGCTAGGGTTGGAGGATGTCGAGAGCAAACAAGAGTCCGGCGAGATTTCTGGTGGGATTCAGGACACGGCAGAATTGGATGGCGGAGCGGGCGTCGCCTCTTGTGAGACGGAGTTCGCTGCACCACCGGAATCGACGCCTTCTGCCGCGTCGGGTGGGATTGCAGCTGCCGCGGCTCCGGCGCCCGAGCCGGCGGCGCGCACTGCAGACACGATAAGACCGAACTTCAGTGCTGTGGACTTGCAGGAAGCTCTGGAAGTTGTTCGCCAACTGGATCCCCCCGGCGTGGGCTGCCGCGATCTGCGCGAATGCCTGCTCTGTCAGCTTCGTTATCACCAAGCCCAGCTTGCATTGCACAAGAACGGCAACGGCACGGCGCAGGTTCTGCAGGATGCTGCCGCCGTGGTGGATCAGCACCTGCGTGACCTGCAGAACAAGCGGCACAAGGAAATCGCCAAGGCCATCGGCCGTCCGCTCGAGGCCGTCGAGCAGGCGCTCAATTACATCCGCACGCTCGATCCGCGGCCCGGCCTGCGTTACAACAAGGTGCAGGCGCGGCTGATTGAGCCCGATGTTGCGTTCATCAAGCACGGCGATGAGTGGCTGGTCATCATGAACGATGAAGACCTGCCGCAGTTGCGCCTGAATCCCGCCTACAGGAAATTGCTGGCCCGCGATGGCAATGAGAAGAGCACGCGCGACTACGTGAAAGAGCGCTACAAGAGCGCCATTCAGCTGATCAAGAACATCGAACAACGCAAGCAGACGATCACCAAAGTTTGCTACTCGATCGTGGCCCGCCAGCAGGAGTTCCTCGAACGCGGCATCGATTTTCTGAAACCCATGATGATCAAGGAGGTGGCCGAAGAAATCGGCGTGCATCCTTCGACGGTGAGCCGAGCGGTCGCCAACAAGTACGCCCACACCCCCCAGGGCGTCTTCGAACTGCGGTACTTCTTCAGCGAGAGCGTGCAGGGGCCGGAGGGCGGCAACACGTCGCTGCTGATCCTGAAACGCCGCGTCAAGAAGCTGATTGACGAAGAGGACCCCAGCCGCCCGTTGACCGACGAGCAGATCACCCGGATTCTGCAATCGCAAGGCATCCAGGTTACCCGCCGCACGGTCGCCAAATACCGCGAAGATATGCGCATCCCGAGCACGCACCAGAGAAGGGTGAAGAAATAGATTTGGTAATTGGGGAATCGGGGAATTCGGTATTTGAAAGGCGCCCGATCTCAAATTATCAAATTACAAAATTACCCGAGTACCAAATCAGCTTCAATGTGGTGCCCGATTTATCTCGATACGAATTCTCATGGAGGGGCGCTCATGAACGTGGAATACACGGGAAGACACTACGAAGTCACTTCCATCATCCGCAAAGAAGTAGAAACGGGCCTCGCAAAAATCCGCAAAATTCTGGGTGACCGATTTGAAACCAAGGTGATCCTGGCCGTCGAGAAGCACCGCCATAAAGCCGAAATCACGATCAGTCCACGCAATGGCCCGTTGGTCGGCTTGGCCCAGGCCAAGGACATGACCATCGCCGTCAACGAAGCGCTCGAACACCTGGAGAAGCAGGCAATCAAATACAAGACGAAATGGCAGTCGAAGAAGCGCTCGGCCCGCAAGACCGAAGAAGAGAGCAAGTGGAACGGCGAGCACGCCGGGACGCAGGAAGAATTGCAGACCGCCGTCGGACTGTCGGAAAAAACGGCCGTGCCCGTGGTGGTGCATAAATATCCGGCGGTGGCGAAGACCACGGAAGTTCATCTCGTGCGTTCTGACGAAGCCGTTGCCGTACGCCCCATGACGCTGGAAGAGGCGATCAAAGAAGCCCACTTTCGCGACCGCGACGTCTTCGTCTTCCGCGATCCCAAAGGCAAGGTGATGGTGCTGCATCGCGCCCGCGACGGCAAGATGCAGTTGATTGAAGTGCCGTAGCCCATGTAGGGACAGCCGCCCTCGGCTGTCCGGCGGCCCAGGGGTATGGGGCCGCGGCGGAACGACGGCGTCAGATTTGAAACGGACAACGGGAAAATAACGACGTATTACGCAGGTGCCTACGAAGCGATTCAATACGTGGAGGGCTGCGAATAGGAGATGTCGCAGTCAGCTGCCCATCCTTCGAAAGCCGCGAAGGATGGGCAGTCAGGCAGTGGTAGCCTTGCGCTCTTCATTCAAAAATCATCACTCATCAGTCAACGATGCCTTTTTATGAGCTTCCAATCAGCACGCCTGTGACGAACACGAGCACACCGCCAAGACCAACCTGCAGCGCGGCGGTGATCCAGGGCGTATCCATGTAGCGGCGGCGAACCCAGGTGATGACGCCGAGTTCGGCCAGCACAACTGCGGCGGCGGCCCATAACGCGAGGCGGAAATCGCGGATCAGAAACGGCAGGGTGTGGCCGATGCCGCCGACCGCCGTCATGGCTCCGCAGATCACTCCGCGCACCCAGGGATGGCCGCGGCCGGTCAGACTGCCATCATCCGATAGCGCTTCGGCGAATCCCATGCTGATGCCCGCACCCGCAGATGCAGCCAGGCCAACGAGAAATGCGTCCCAGCTTTTCTGCGTGGCGAGCGCTGCGGCAAACACGGGCGCGAGCGTCGAGACGGAACCATCCATCAAGCCGGCGAGGCCGGGCTGCACGATTTGCAAAACGAACAGACGACGCTGGGCAGCTTCTTCGTCGGCCTTCACGCTCTCGGGAAGTTTTTCCTTGTCGAGCGCCAGAGCGCGCTCTTCATGCGAGCGCTCTTCGTTGGCGAGATCGTCGAGCAGTTGGCGAATGCTCGCATCCTGCGTGCGCGCGGCGGCCTTTTCGTAGAAGCGGCGGGTCTCAACCTCCATGGCCGCAGCTTCTTTGCGCACGCTTTCAATGCGCAACGGACGCACGAGCCACAGGGCCGGGCGCTCGACGAAGCCGCGGACGTCCTGGCGCCGAATGAGCGGGATGTGCTCGCCGAATTTCTGGCGGTAGAGTTCGAGCAGGCGCCGGCGGTGACCGGATTCCTCCTGGCGCATGGCCTCGAACACGGCAGTCGTGCCGGGATAGTCCTGGTGCAACCCCTCGGCAAAATCGGAGTAGACGCGCTCATCTTCTTCTTCCAGCGAGATGGCCAGGGCGAGGACTTCGCGTTCGGTAAGGTCTTCAAATTTTTTCATGACGCCATAGATTACAGGGCCGTATCTCAGTCGGCAATCGGGACCGAGGAGCCATTTCGGAGCTTCGATGCTACCATCCAGTTAATGGCTCCGGGCAAGAGTTCCAGACAAGGACGAAGAGGCTCAAAGCGCAGCCCGATGAAGTCCGCGCGCGGGGGAAAGCACTCGCCGGAACTTGTGATCATCACCGGCATGAGCGGGTCGGGGAAAGCCTCGGTGCTCAAGGCGTTCGAAGACTTGGGCTACTACTGCGTGGACAATCTGCCAGTCGAGCTGATCCCCGAATTTGCCGAACTAGCCATGCAGTCGCGCGAAATTCGGCGCACCGCGCTGGTGGTGGACGTGCGCGAGGGAGCGAAACTGGAAAAGCTGCCCGGAATCCTGAAGTCGGTGCGGCGGCTGATTCCGACCAAGGTGGTGTTTCTCGAAGCTTCGGACGCGGTACTGCTGCGACGCTTTAGCGAAACCCGCCGCCCGCATCCTTTGGGAACCGATGCGCCCGTGAAAGCGGCGCTCAAAGCGGAGAGACGCCATTTAAGCAGCATTCGCAGGCTGGCCGACTTCGTTATTGACACCTCGAAATTCAATGTCCATGAACTGCGGGCGCACATCAATGAACGCTTTCATGAGCAGTCGCCGGGAAAGAGCATCCTGGTCTCGTGCGTCAGTTTCGGATTTCGCCAGGGAGTACCGGAGGATTCCGACCTGGTCTTCGACGTGCGATTCCTGCCCAACCCGCATTTCGTGCCGGAGTTTCGCCCGCTGACGGGGCGGCATCCGAGGGTAGCCAAGTACATTCGCTCCTTTCCGCAGACACAGGAATTCGTTTCGCGAATTTCCGATCTGCTGGTCTATCTTCTGCCGCACTACATCCACGAGGGCAAGAGTTATCTGACGATTGCCTTCGGCTGCACTGGCGGGCAGCACCGCTCGGTGATGATCGCCGAGGAGGTGGGCAAGCACCTGCGCCGCGCCGGCTATCGCGTGAAGGTTGTGCATCGCGACAGCCCGAGGTAGTGTACAAGCATGACGAACCCTCCCTATTCACTCCATCCGCAGCCAGCGAAGAGAGGCTGGCTCGAGCAACATCCGAACTGGAAAATCCCCCTGGGATGCCTGACGCTCTTCCTACTGATCGCAGTGTTCGGCCTTGTCCTGATAACAATTATCACCTCGGCACTCCGCAGCAGCGACGTTTATAAGGAGGCCATTTCCAGGGCCGGCGAGAATCAGCAGGTGAAAGATGAGATCGGCGAGCCCGTGAAACCGGCGTGGTTCGTCTCCGGCCAGTTGAATGTGAGCGGCAGCTCCGGGAACGCGAATCTTTCCATCCCCATCACGGGCCCAACCGGGAAAGGCACGATTCGGGCGGTCGCTTTCAAGAGTGGCGGCGTCTGGCGGTTTACGGTGTTGCAGGTGAATGTGGAAGGGCGGAACGAACCGATTGATCTGCTGTCGATCGAGCCACCGAAGGAGCGCGATTTCTGAAACGTAAGCGACACTGTAAGGAGACACCAGTCGAGGGTCGTTCGTCCGGACAGTCCCCTCGGCTGCTCCGCTTGTTCACAGCGGCCGTCACCACACCGGTTTGTGAGTCAAGTAGAATAGGGCCTTGAATTTCACGTCCACTCGACCGGCAGCAAGTGATTGCGGCCCGGCCGCGCCCGGGAGCGCCATGCGGCAACTGACCCGCCTCATCCGCTACGTGCTTCCCTTTCTCGTGCAGCTGTTTCCCGGCGTGTTGCTGCTGGCGGCAGTTGGATTCCTCGAGGCGTTCCGGTTGATGCTGTTGAAACCGGTACTGGACCGCGTTTTGAATCCTGCCTCGGGTTCGGAAAACATCATTCTCTTCACTATCCCCAAGATCGACAAGCCGGTCTACCTGCAATGGTTCGTCCCCGCGCACTTCCACAATGCGTGGACGATTGTGGCCTACGCGCTCGTGGCCTCCACTGTGGTAAAGGGCATCTTCGACTACAGCGGCACCTATCTCGTGAACCACGCGGGTTTCGGCATGATCACGAACCTGCGCAATGACCTGTACAACTCGGTCTTGCGGAGGTCGGCGGCTTTCTTCCAAAAGCACACAACCGGAACGCTGATCTCGACGATCATCAACGACATTGAGCGCGTGCAGTTCGCAATGTCGAGCGTGCTGGCGGATTTCCTGCAGCAGGTATTCACGTTCGTTTTTATCGCGGTTGCGGTGGTGATCCTCGGACGAGACCTGGCGTGGGTGCTGCTGTTGTTTATTCCTTTCATCATTTATTCGGCGGTGCGGATCGGCCGAAAAGTACGAACGACCACGCGGCGCGGGCAGGACCAGTTGGCCGACGTGCAGAACATCCTGCACGAAACGATTACCGGGAATCGCATCGTCAAGGCGTTCGGCATGGAATCGTGGGAGGTAGCGCGGTTCCGCAACGCGGCGCAGCG
>Ga0335081_10001612_pt1 | contig 35976 bp, 32 predicted proteins | sample Lox_Sample_35_FD_206713 | JGI IMG/M metagenome (GOLD analysis project Ga0335081, IMG submission 206713) | Soil microbial communities from Loxahatchee National Wildlife Refuge, Florida, United States - Lox_Sample_3.5 | ecosystem: Environmental > Terrestrial > Soil > Wetlands | place: USA...
TCTTTGATCGCGCTCATGTAAACCTGGGGATGCTGGTCGAGATAGCGGTAGAGTGACGTCGTGCCCGCTTTGGGAGCGCCAACGATGAAGAAGTTCGGGAGCCTGGGCATTGGAGCGCGACAGTAATACTAACACCAGTGCCTCATGCGATGAGGCAGTTCCGAAGCCCTCTAGCTCCTATCCCGAGCCCGCCTTGACACCAGAGTTTTCAACGTCTACCATCGCAATGTCCGGGAGTGTGTCGTGGCGGAGCCGGCGCGGCCCAGTAGCTGTGAAGGATTTCCTCACTTAATTTCCGTTAGTCGAACAGGCGGGTTCAACCAGGAGGGGGCGTGAACTTTTCCCAAAGCTTCATTCGCAGGCCGATCGCTACCAGCTTGCTGATGTTAGCCATCGCTATGTTCGGCGTGATTGCCTACCTGGCATTGCCCGTCAGCGACCTGCCACAAGTGGACTACCCCACGATTCAGGTGCAAGCCAGCCTTCCCGGCGCCAGTCCCGAGACCATGGCGTCCTCCGTGGCCACGGTGTTGGAGCGCCAGTTCACGACCATCGCCGGCCTGGACTCGATGATCTCGCAGAGTACCATGGGCGGCACCAACATCACTCTGCAATTCAATTTGAGCCGCGATATCGATGGCGCAGCCGTAGATGTGGAGACGGCGATTGCGGCGGCTACGCCTTTACTGCCGGCCGGCATGCCGACACCCCCATCCTTTAATAAGCAGAACCCGGCCGACGATCCGATCATTCAATTGGCGATGACCTCGCCAACCATGCTTCTCTCGGATCTGGACGAGTACGGCGAGACCATGGTGGCGACGCGAATCTCGATGGTCCCGGGAGTTGCCAAGGTCAACATCTGGGGCTCCGCCAAATACGCCGTCCGCGTGCAGATGGACCCCAATGCGCTGGCCACACGGCAGATCGGTCTCAACGAGATCAACGACGCCATTAACAACTGGAATGTGAACATCCCGACCGGCACGCTGTATGGGCCGCACAAATCCTATAACGTCCTCGCCAACGGCCAGCTTCGCCATGCGGTGGATTACGGGCCGATCATCGTCGCTTACCGCAACGGGGCGCCCGTCCGTTTGCATGAAGTGGCGCACGTGATCGATAGCGTGCAGGACGACAAGCAAATGGCGCAGATGTACGGCCGCGAATTTGGCCGGGAGGGCGCCAACGTCGTACAGCTCCAGGTGACGCGCCAGCCCGGCAGCAACACCATCCAGGTAATTAACCAGATCCGGGCGCTGATGCCGTTCTTCAATTCACAGATCCCGCCCAGCGCGCACCTGATTATCCGCGGTGACCGGGGGCGCAACATTCGCGAGGCATTCAAAGATATTCAATTCACCATGGTGGCCACGCTTGGGCTGGTGATCATGGTGATTTTCCTGTTCCTGCGCAACCTCTCCGCAACCATGATCCCGGCCATGGCGCTGCCCTTTTCGATCCTGGGCACGTTCTCCGTGATGTACCTGCTGAATTTCAGCATGAACAACATCTCGATGATGGCGCTGATTCTATCGGTCGGATTCGTGGTGGATGATGCCATCGTGATGCTGGAGAACATCGTGCGGCACATCGAGAAGGGGGAAAAGCCGCTGGTCGCCGCCTTGAACGGTTCCAAGGAAATCGGCTTCACCATTGTCTCGATGACTCTCTCGCTGGCGGCGGTGTTCATTCCCATCCTCTTTATGTCGGGGATTCTGGGGCGGCTGTTCCGTGAATTCGCGGTCACGATCTGCGCCGCGATTCTCATTTCGGGCCTGGTCTCGGTGACGTTGACTCCCATGTTGTGCAGCCGCTTCCTGCGAGAGCCAAAAACCGAAACGCACGGTTTCCTGTACCGGTGGATTGAGTGGGCTTTCGAAGGCACGCGGAATTCCTACGGCCGCAGCTTGACTTGGGTGCTTGCGCATCGCCCGGTAATGCTGGTCACGTTCCTGGCGGTTGTGGGAGCGACGGCGTATTTGTACGTCGCCGTGCCAAAAGGATTCATTCCCGACACCGACAACGATCAGTTCAATGTCAGCATGAACGCAGCCCAGGGCACTTCGTATTACCAGATGGTCCGGTACGGCCAGATGGTAGCCAATACCGTGATTCGCGACCCCGACGTCGATAGCTTCTTTATGAGGACCGGAGGCGGCGGGGGTGGCTGGGGTGGCGCCAATAGCGGCAATCTGGACGTGATGCTCAAGCCGAGGAAACAGCGGAAGGCCACGGTCAACGAGATTGTAAACCGCATCCGTCCGCGGGTCGCCAACTTTCCGGGACTGCGCGTCACCATGCGGATTCCCCAGGCCATCCGGGTGGGCGGACGCAACTCGAGTTCGTCTTACGATTACACGCTATACGGGCCGGACACGGAAGATCTCTATCAGCAAGCGCCTCGCCTCGAAGAGGCCATGATGCACATTCCCGGCCTGGTGGATGTGATCAGCGATTTGCAGATCAAGAATCCGCAGATCCGGATCACCCTCGATCGGGATCGGGCCGCCGCTTTAGGCGTGGACTGGAACAACATCGCCACGATGTTGTACGACGCGTTTGGCCCACAGCTGGTCTCGACGATTTACGGCACCAACAACCAGTATCGCGTTCTCCTCGAACTGCTGCCTCAGTATCAGCGGCAAGAGGATTCGCTCAAGTTGCTCTATCTCAAATCGAACACCGGCCAGTTGGTTCCGCTGGACGCCATCGCGCATCTCAAGCTGAATGCCGGCCCCAATAGCATCCCGCACTCGGGCCAGTTGCCCTCGGTCACCATCTCGTTCGGTTTGCGCCCGGGAGTATCCCTCGGCCAGGCGACCGACGCGATCGAGCAGGCCGCGCGGGATATTCTGCCCGCCAACATCACGGGCACCTTCCAGGGCGCCGCCAAGTTGTTCCAGGATTCGATGCGGAACATGGGGCTCCTTCTGGTGATCGCGATTCTGGTCGTCTATATTGTGCTCGGGGTTCTGTACGAAAGCTACATCCATCCGCTGACGATTCTCTCCGGGCTGCCCTCGGCGGGCTTTGGCGCGCTGCTGACGTTGCTGCTGTTTAAGATCGATCTGAGCATCTACAGCTTTGTCGGGTTGATCATGCTGATCGGCATCGTGAAAAAGAACGCCATTATGCAGATCGATTTCGCGTTGGAAGTCGAACGCAAGGAACACAAGACTCCCGTGCAGGCGATTTACGAGGGCTGCATGATCCGCTTCCGGCCGATCATGATGACCACGATGGCGGCACTATTGGGCGGACTGCCAGTCGCGCTGGGCCTGGGCGCCGGCGGCGAATCACGGCGCCCGTTAGGCATGGCGGTGGTGGGTGGCTTAGCCTTCTCGCAGTTGATGACTCTTTACTTGACCCCGGTGGTGTATACGTACATGTCGGCGATCCTGGAACGGTGGCGCTCCCCGAAGCGATTGAGCGGGGTGATGGGCGCCGCGCCGGCGATGCAGTCCGGAGACTAGCAACGCCGCGCCGCATCAAGACTTCCCTGTCCGGTTCTCCAGCAGCTCCTTCGCGACGGCCGCGGTATTGGCGTGAATCGTGATGGTGTCCTCGACGCTGGCGGCGTAACCGCCCGCGAGCACCGACGCCACCGGAATTTTCGCGCGCAAGCCGGTACCGATCACCAGACGGTCTCGCTCCATCAGGCCTCGGAACGTGAGGGCCAAACCCCCGAGCTGATCTTCGCCATACGGGTCTGCCCCCGCCACGTAGATCAATAACTCCGGTCGAAACATGGTGAGCGCGGCTCTCAGGCCGTTGTCCAGTTTATCGAGGTAGTCCTGGTCGCCCGTGCCGTCGGCCAAGTGAATATCGAGACTCGAGAGCGGCTTCTCGCTTGGGTAATTGTTGGCTTGATGGATGGAAAGCGTGAACACCGACTGGTCGCCGGCGAACAGCGCGGCCGTGCCGTTGCCATGGTGAACATCGCAGTCCACCACCATCGCGCGGCGGATGACGCCATCCTTCTGCAGCCGGCGCACGGCCACGGCGATGTCATTGATGGCGCAAAAGCCTTCCCCGTGGCCGGCGAAAGCATGGTGGAAGCCTCCGCCGACGTTGAAGCCGAAACCCGTTTGGAGCGCCAGCCGCGCTGCCAGAATGGTGCCGCCCGCAGCCGCCCAAAAAGCCTCCACCATGTGCCGCGAGTACGGAATTTCCAGCTTGAGAATCTCGTGGTAGGCGAGCGTGCCGTTCTGCAGCTTGGCGACCCACTCCGGAGCGTGAACCAGCAGGATGTCCGCGTCGGTGGCCGGGTCGGGAGTGACGAAATCATCCTCAGTGCAGAAACGCGTGCGCAGCATTCGGTCGCGCAACCGGCTGTATTTTTGCGACGGGAAGACATGCGGCCCGAGGTTCAGATCGTATTTGGGGTGATACACCAACCGGAACGGAAGCATCGGGATCAGGTGGGCTCGGCCTGGAGTGCGGTGACCACGGCTACGTGGTAGATGTCGTCCACCGAGCAGCCGCGGGAAAGATCATTGGCGGGCTTGGCCAGGCCTTGCAGGAACGGTCCGACGGCCGCTGCCCCGCCCAGCCGCTCCAGGAGCTTATAGGCGATATTGGCGGCTGCGAGATTCGGAAAGACCAGCGTATTGGCGCGGCCCGCTACTCGCGAGCCGGGGGCCTTGCTATTGCCCACCAGCGCATTTACCGCGGCATCCGCCTGCAATTCGCCGTCGATCACCATCTCAGGCGCGCGGGCGCGCACGATCCGCAGAGCTTCGATGACACCATCCACCTGAGGATGCCGGGCGCTGCCTTTGGTGGAGAAACTGAGCAGCGCGACGATCGGTTCGGTGCCCAGCAGCGTGCGGGTGCTGTGCGCGGTCGCGATGGCGATCTCAGCCAGTTCGGTGGGCGATGGATCCACTACGACCGCGCAGTCCGCGAACGTCATCAGGCCGTTGTACCCTTGTGACCGGTCGGCGAGCGCCATCACGAAGACGCTCGAGACCAGGCGCACGCGCGGGTCCGGGCCGATCGAATGCAGTGCGGCGCGTACGGTTTCAGCGGTCGTGTTTGCGGCTCCGCCAACCGTGCCATCGGCGTCGCCGGCCGCCACCATCAGGGCCGCAAAGTACAATGGCCGCCGGGCGATCTCGCCCGCCTCCACTTGTGTGATGCCTTTTGCGCGGCGCCGTTCGTAGTAGAGCGCCGCGAACTTTTCGGTTGCGGGCCAGTGCGCCGGGTCGGCGAACGTGACTCCGGGCGCTGCGCTTTGCGGCTTCGGCCCCACCAGCACCGGCTTCACCACGCCATCGCGCGCCAGGCGAGCGGCCGCTTCCAGAACTCGCGGGTCGTCTCCTTCAGGGAAAACGATGGTTTTCTGGAGCCGGCGGGCCCTGTCGATGAGACCCGACATGAATCGGGCCGCGGATTCAGGAATGGCCGCCATCGATGGAACCCTTGAGTCTAGCAGGTGACAGCAGCGCTCAGTCGCCCAGGAATTTGCCGAACGGCCGCATCCCTCGGACGTTGTCGCACACGGCTTTGAGACCGGCAGTCATGGGGATTGCCAGCAGCAGTCCGGAAGCGCCCCAAAGGAAACCCCAGAGCATAAGGGAGAAGGTGACGATCAGCGGGTTCAGGTGTACCCGCGACCCCACGATCTTCGGATACAGCAGGTTCATGGCCAGCAGGTGCAGCAGCGACACCGAAACCACCACCAATACGTAGACGGGAAATTGATTCACTCCGAGCGCGGCGAAGAGCGGTGGGATGAGGGCTAACGGAAGGCCGATATACGGCATGAGACTCAAGACGCCGCTCAGTGGTCCTACCAGTAGCGGAAACGGCAAATGAATCAGGCTAAACAAAACCGAACTCAGAAACGCCAGCAGCAGGCCCAGCAGGAAGTTTCCCACCACAAACGCCCGCACCATGTCGGCGATACCAGCCAGGCTGCGGGCTGCCACCACGCGGTCCTCGCCATGAAAAAACTGCAAGAAGCTGCGATTGATGTGGTCGCGCCAACTCAGCATGAAGTAGACCAGGAACGGCACGAACGACGCCATCAGCAAGATCTGGTAAAAGGAGCCCAGCCGCGAAAGAATGTAATCGCCGACCGGCGTCCGTTCCTCATGGATGCGAACTTCCGGAATCGCGCCGGGCGCCGCCGGTGGGATGGCCTGCTGCTGGTCTTGTTGCTGCTTCTGTTGAGCCCGTCTTCGGGAGCGCGTTTGTTCGGCCTGCTGCTGCTGCTGTTGCGCGCGTAACCGCTGCTCGGCCTCCTGCTGCTGGCGCTGGCGCGCGGGGACCAACAGGTTGTAGGTCCGCTGTTCGGCATTCTGCATACGTTGCTGAACGTTATCGATGAGATCCCCGATCCGCTGGCCGTAGACGGGCAATTCATCGTAAAGGCTGGAAAGCTGGGCGTACGCTCCCATACCGATGACATACAGGAACAACAGCGCCATGGTACAGACTACAAAGCTTGCCAGCCCGCGCGGGAAGCGCAGCCGCATCAGTACCACGACAAATGGTTCCAGGATAAAGGCCAGAACAATGGCGGAAATCAGCGTAATAAAGAACGCCTGGCCGAAGTACAGAACGGCCACAATGATGCCCCCGGCGACGATCGGCAGCGAGAACTGGCGCGCGCTGGAAATCGTCTTCCCGGTGCTGCTGAGGGGCTTGCTCAGTACGGCCACAGCTCGGTGAGACCCTTGTTTCGAATGTAGCATGGCCGTGTCGCTAACGAAGCGCCGTCTATAATGAAATTGTTTGCAAGCCGCAAAACCGCGCATTTTGGCCTTGGATCTGGGAAAACGGCGTATTGGGATGGCTATCAGCGATCCCTTGGGCATTACCGCTCAAGGATTGCCGAACCTGGAACGCACCAACAAACGCAATGACCTGGCAGCGCTGGCCCGGATCGCCGAGGAACGCGAGGCCGGCCTGATCCTGATGGGCAATCCGATGAACATGCGGGGTACGGAGGGCCGCCAGTCCGCCTGGGTACAGGAATTTGCCGCCGCGCTCAAACGCGCCACCGGCTTGCCGATTCAGCTTTGGGATGAGCGGCTGACCACCGTGGAAGCAAGCCGCGTTTTGCGTGCGAGCGGCATCAGTATCGAGAAGCGGGCGGCCGCGATAGACCGGCTTTCGGCGGTGATTCTCCTGCAGAGCTACCTGGATTCGTTATGAAAATAGTGCGTCTGGCCGCGGTCTTGTTGCTGCTGGTAGCCGTGGCAGCCGGTTATCTGGTCTTCCGGCTCGCCCGCCCGTATCAGGCGTTTTCGGGCACCACGTACCTCGAGTTTGCCCGCGGCACGCCCACCAGCCAGATGGGCGTACAACTGGCCGAGGCCGGGGTGGTGCGCAGCCGATTTGACTTCTGGCTGGCCCGTCTGGCGGCTCGCGGCCGGAGCCTGCAAGCCGGCGAGTACCGCTTCGACCGGCCCGCCTCGGCGCTCGAGGTGGTGCGCCGCATCGCCCGCGGAGACATCTTCTACTACGAGTTGGTGGTGCCCGAGGGCAAGAATATGTTCGATATCGCGGCGTTGGTGGAGCAACTGGGAGTATTCCCGGCCAATGATTTCCTGGCCGCTGCCCGCAACCCGGCGCTGATCCGCGATCTCGACCCGGCCGCCCCATCTCTCGAGGGCTACCTGTTTCCCAATACATACCGGCTCAACCACAGCACCACTCCCGAACGCCTTTGCCGCATGATGACCGGCAAGTTTCGTGAGGAATGGAAGAAGCTGAACACGGATGCGAGCATCCACCGCACGGTCACGCTGGCTTCGCTGGTCGAGAAAGAGGGCAAGCTTGCCGAAGAGCGCCCAGTGATCGCCGCCGTATTCGACAATCGCCTGCGCATCGGCATGAAACTAGATTGCGACCCAACCACCATTTACGCCGCTCTGCTCGAGAACCGGTATCGCGGGACTATCTTTCGGTCCGATCTGGATAGCGATCAGCCGTACAATACCTATCGCCACACCGGCCTGCCGCCCGGCCCGATTGCGAATCCCGGCGTGGCTTCCCTGAAGGCGGTGCTGGCGCCAGCCGATTCGGAAGCCCTCTATTTCGTATTGCGGCCCGGCGATTCCGGGGCGCATGAGTTTTCCCGGAATATTGCCCAGCACGAAGCCGCAATTGCGAAGTATCGCCGTGGCCTCCAAAGATAAGCCGATCAAACAGCAGGTGCGCGAGTTTCTCGCAGCGGAGCATCCGACCGCCATTACAGAAGCTGTTTGGCAAGGCCTGCTGATGCGCCTGGCGCCCGTCTCGGAGAGCTACCTGCGCGATCTGCTGCGCCAGACTGGCCTGCCCTTCGAGCAGCCGTACGCCGGCGTGCGCCAGCATACCTTCGAGGAATTGGAGCAATCCCTGCGCGAGCTGCAGCATGTGTATGCCGAGTCGATGAGTACGGGCAACCGTGATAGGGCCCGCTATGCGAGGCGGCAGGTGATCGCCGCTAAGGATCGCGCGCGATTTCTGGCGGCCAACCCCCGCACGCCTCCCGAGAAGCAAGCGCAAAAAGAGGAGATGTTGCAGTGGATGTTGGTGTGGCTGGAAAATCCGGGCGTGTTCCCCGCCTGGGTGGATGCTCGTAAACGGGTGCTCGAGACGGGGTAACCCGCCCCAGGGCCGCCACCACTTCGCGAGAGCCTCCCAAAAGGCTCGCCCGCCTGATCGCCTAATACGGCCTTTCCCCTTGGACTATACAGGAACCTCCCGACCGAGCCGATGAGAGACGTGTGTCACGGTGCGACTCCCCATTGCGCCCGAAGGGCTCTCGTAAACGGCTCGTACGGAGAAAAGGGTAAGGTACTTATGCAATTCAGGTTAGGCCTCGCGTTGGGATCGGTTTTCGGGATCTGGTTGCTCTCCACTCCCGCATTTGCTCAAGGGGTCCCCGCCGGCTCGGGACAGGCCGCTTCTCAGTCAAAAGATCTCTATTCCATGGACTTGGAATCCCTTCTCAACGTCAAAGTGACGACTGCTTCCAAGTACTTGGAGAATCTTTCGGATGCTCCCGGTGTCATGTCGGTGGTCACGCAGGATGAACTTCAACGATTTGGTGGACTCACTTTGTCCGAGATTCTGGATCGGGTTGCAGGCCTGTCGCTCAGTACGGCCTCCTTTACCGACCGCAGCTTAATCGCTGCTCGCGGCGACCAGACCCGGATCAACGGGGGACACATCCTGTTCCTGATCAATGGCCGTCCCACGCGCGAGATCCTGGAGGGCGGACTGATTGGCGACCTATTGGAGTCTTTTCCGGTGAACGTTTTGGAGAGGATTGAAGTGATTAAAGGCCCGGGTTCCGTTCTCTATGGTTCGAACGCCTACTCTGCAGTCATCAATCTGATCACCAAGAAGGCCGATGGCAACAGCGCCGTGGTCACGGGACTGGGTAGTCAGGGACAGGGAGTCGCAACGAACGGAGAAGTGATGTTCCAGCATGGCGCCTTCAGCCTGGTTGGCGCCGGGCAATTCCACCAAGATCCGGACTGGTTCACGCCTCTCCAGACGACATATGCGGGCATCGAGGATGTGGTGATACCCAACCGCAGCAAAGGCGCCTATCTTGGGATCAACTACAAAGGCCTGAGCCTGATGTCGTCCTTTACCGATTGGACGACCGGGTATGACGAGGGTTTGTTCGGAATAGGGCACTGGAGGCGGAATTTCGCCGATCTCGGCTATAGCTGGAAGGCCAGTCAAAAGTGGGACATGAACTTTGACATTACGTATACGCGGGCCACGCTGAATGCGCAAGGCTCGATTCCGTTTATTACCCGCGTATCCAATGAGGCAGTCGCCGAATGGACCAACGTGATCCGGCCCACCGACAAAGACCGCATCACGTTCGGTGCTCTCTACAACTACATCCAGGGCACCGAAACATTTTATGCGACGGATCCGAGCACGGTGATCGCCAACGGCAGCCGCCCGGGCGAAGCATTCTACGCGCAACTGGATCACGCCCTTCTAGAGAATCTAAAGCTGATCGGCGGTTTCCAGGCCAACAAGATCGGCAAACTCAGTCTCGACGTGGTTCCGCGAGGTGGCGTGATTTGGAATGCCACTTCGCACGTCAGCTTCAAGGCACTCTACAGCCAGGCGTTCCGCGCCCCCAGCCTCAACGAAACGCTCTTGCACTACATTCCGCCCCCTTATATTGGAGGCCCGAGTCTGCTTGGGGATCCGAACCTCGCTCCGGAGAAGGTGGCCACGGTTGACGTGGGGATGACCTACCAGAGAGAACGGTTTCAATTCGCAGTCGACTATTTTCATAGCAAGATGACCGACACCATCGTCCTGGCAGACGCCACCACCAACGGCCATTACGTCAACATGGGACAGACCACTTTCCAGGGAGTAGAGATGGAAGGGAAATATTACCTCGGAAAGAGCTTCTTCCTCATCGGCTCCGGTCTTTATCAGACCAACATCGACGGAAGCGGGAATTCGAACACCACCCCCATCCCGAATTTCGGAGGTAAGGGCGGCATCAGTTACAAGTCGGCGAACGGGCTCATCGCAAGCCTGTTCGATGCCTACCAGGGAGGGCTCTCCGGTTATTCCAACGCGCTCAATCCAAAGCCTGGCACCTACAACATGCTGAACGCGCAGGTGCGATTCGACCTTTCCCGGCATTTGTTCCCCGGCTCCCGGACCGGCTGCACGTTGGTAGCGCACGGGGACAACCTGGTCAATCATGCCGTCTGGCTCCCGGACTGGAATGATGCTCCGGGCGATTCGATTTTCTACAATCGCGGCAGGACTGTCTACCTCGGCCTTGAATTCTCGGTTAAGAAGGATTGATATACGGTGGGCCATCGAAAGAGAACGTGGCGATCTCCAGGGCAATGCGGTCGGGCAGAGTGGCGGGGGCGGCATTCGCCCTCGCGGTGATTCTTCACTCCCTGCTGGCCGCGACAATTGGGCCGGCTGTCGAAGAGTATCCGTTGAAAGCGGCCTTCATCCTGAACATCGCCAAATTTGTCGAATGGCCTGTAGATGTATTTCAAGGCCCCAAGGATCCCATTGTGCTCTGTGTCCTTGGAGCGAACCCCTTCGGTGATGCGCTCGAACAGGCTACCCGAGGCCGCACGGCTGACGACCGGAGCTTTGCGATTCGGCACGTCTCGGAGGTGAGGCAAGCTGCCGGATGCCACATCCTGTTTGTCAGTGTCTCGGAACACAAGCGGCTTCACACGGTTTTGGACGAAATCCCTTCCAGCGGGATTCTGACCGTGGGCGATACCGACGATTTCACCAAAGAGGGCGGAGTGGTCAACTTGCGGCTCGAAGGCGACAAGATTCGCATTCGGGTGAATGTCCAGGCCGCCACTCGCGAGAAGATCCGGATCAGTGCCAAACTGCTGAGCCTTGCGCAGATTGTGAACCCCTGACCGATGCAGATGGCTCTTCACTACCGCAACCTTCCGATCGAGCAAAAGCTCCGGTTGATCATTATGTTTACGGTCACCGTAGCGCTGCTGCTCGCCTGTGGAGCGGTTCTGACTTACGATCAAATCGTGTCCCGGCGGCAGATGCAAGATGATTTGGAAGTTCTGGCGGATATCGTCGGCTCCAATTGCACGGCGGCGATCACATTCGGAGACCAACACACAGCTGAGGATGTGCTTTCCGGGCTGCGGGCTAAGCAGCACATCGTCGGCGCTTTCATTTACGCCGAGAATGGAAAGCCGCTCGCTGCCTATTGGAATCAGCAGGAACACAAGTTTCCCAATCTCTCTCGAAAGGGGCCCGCTAGTTGGTTCGAAGGCCAGAAACTAGTCACACACCGAAGTATTCGGCTCAAGCGACAGGTCATTGGCGCGGTCTACCTGGAATCGGATTTGGCAGACCTGCGCACGCGGCTGACGCGGTTCGGATGGATGGTGCTGGCAATCCTGCTGGGGACGTCGGTGCTCGCCGTGGCGCTCTCCTTCAGACTGCAACGGGTTATCTCCGAACCGATAGCCCACTTGGCGAAAGTGGCGAAGGCCGTCTCGGAAGAAAAAAACTATTCCGTACGGGCCATCAAGCAGACCGGCGATGATCTGGGGCAGCTCATTGACGCATTCAACGGGATGCTATCGGAAATCGAACTTCGGGATGCGGAGCTCCTAGGCCATCGAGACAGCCTGGAGCAGCAGGTCGCAGCGCGGACTTCGGAACTGGTAGTCGCCAGGGACCGGGCGGAAGCGGCCAGCCGGGCCAAGAGCGAGTTTGTCGCCAATATGAGCCACGAGATCCGCACACCAATGAACGGCATCATCGGGATGACCGAGCTGATGATCGATTCCGATCTCACTCCCGATCAGCGGGATTGCCTCGACACGGTCAAACTGTCGGCTGAATCGCTCCTGGCCGTTATCAACGACATCTTGGACTTCTCCAAAATTGAAGCCGGCCGGCTCGACTTGGACCCGGTGACGTTCCACTTGCACGACAGCCTCGAGGAGGTCTTTAAGACCCTGGCATTGCGGGCACACGAGAAGGGGCTGGAGTTGTTGTTGGATATCGGGCAGGAGGTGCCCGAGTTTGTCGTGGGCGACCCGCTCCGGCTTCGCCAAATCATCGTCAATTTGGTGGGGAACGCGATCAAATTCACGGATGCTGGAGAGGTGGCGATGTCGGTGGGATTAGCGGAGCGCCGCGCCGGCCGGTTCTCGCTGCATTTCGAAGTTCGAGACACCGGCATCGGCATCCCTGCTGACAAACAAAGCGTCATCTTTGAAGCGTTCTCGCAAGCCGACGGATCGACGACGCGGAAATACGGCGGCACCGGTCTGGGATTGACCATTTCCAACCGGCTGGTGCGGATCATGCAGGGGCAGATTTGGGTGGAGAGCGAGCTGGCCCACGGGAGTTCGTTCCATTTCACTGCGTGGTTTGACGCCGCCCGTGAACCCCGGCCGGCGCCGCCGCCGCCGCACGATGAATCGTGGGTGGGCATGCGTGTATTGGTCACCGACGACAATGCCACCAATCGCCGGATTTTGACGGAACTCCTGTCGCGTTGGTCGATGCGCCCGGTCTCCGCGGCCAGCGGCCGCGAAGCGCTGTCCAGGCTGTGTCAGGCTGCTCAGTCGGACGATCCATTCTCGTTGGTAATCACCGATGTCCACATGCCCGGTCTCGACGGTTTCGAACTCGCCGAACGTATCCGGAAATCCGATCACCTGATCGACGCGGTGGTCCTGATGCTCACGTCCGAAGATCAAAGAAGCGATCTGGCGCGCTGCCGGAGACTGGGCATCACCGCGTATTTGACTAAGCCGGTTCGCCGCGCCGAACTACGCGCCGCGATTGGCGCTGCGCTGGAGAGTCGCGGGGAGACCGGCGATCGGATAGGGGAGCCGGTTGCGTTAGCTGATGTTGGTCCGATCGAGGCCGCCAAGCCCCAGCTCGAAATTCTACTAGCGGAGGACAACGTAGTAAATCAGCGCGTTGCGGTCCGCATCCTCCAGACAGCCGGTCACACGATCACATTAGCCGCCAACGGCAGAGAAGCTTTGCGCCTGCTCGATGAGCATGCATTTGATTTGGTACTAATGGACGTGCAAATGCCCGAGATGGACGGCCTAGAGGCGTCGGCGATTATTCGGCAAAAAGAGAGCGGTTGTGCGGCTCATGTTCCCATCATCGCCATGACCGCACACGCGATGACCGGTGACCGCGACCGATGCATGGCTGTGGGAATGGATGACTACATCTCGAAACCGATCCGCGCGCGCGCTCTGCTGCAGCTCGTTGCGAAATACGGGGGGCAGGCGAGAGCGCCTAGCGCGCCGTCATGAGCCGTTTCGCGGGTGCCGTGTACTCCTTCTCGGAAACTTCTTCCAACCACTTGATGCCCCCGCGGCTGATGTTGAATTGAACGCCAGCTTGATTGGGCGCCGCGCCATGCCAATGCTCCACACCCGGTGGGCAATAGATGGTCTCGCCGGCGTGCAATTCGATTACTGGCCCGCCCCGAACTTGCGTGAGGCCGACTCCTTCTTCCACCAGAATGATCTGGCCGCCATCATGGCTATGCCATTTCGTGCGAGAGCCCGCTTCGAACCGGAAGTGGGCGATGGCGCCTTGCGAGTTCTCTTCGATCCGGGTGACCTTCCCCTGAAAGTTGGGATTCGGCTGCTGTTGGGCGTGGGTTCTCCACAGCCCGGAAGCCGCGGCCAGCAAGCTCACGCATAGCCAGCCCGCCCAGCGAATCGATTTCCTGTTCATGTGCTCCGCCTCCTCGGTCGATCGCGTCACTTCACTGGCAGTATCGTATCACGATCGCCCCGCGCCGCCAGGCGTGTTTGCCGCGCGCCGCGCGGAGTTCCTTTTTTTTGGGCGCCTGGCAGTTGCATCCGGTTTTCCAACCGCTGGTACTCCGCGATGTTACTCAAGGGGAAGGTTCCGAGTAACAGCGTCAGCATAATAATCATCTATCTGTTCATTCCACGAGCAGTCTGAACTTTTATTCATTGGAGGTTAACTTGAAGCACCGAAAATTCTTAAGCGCGGCGGCCGTTCTAACCACGCTGGCCGGCAGCGCCATGCCGGCCATGGCCGAGAATAAGCCCGCAGTGCCGGCGACGGTCGGTCCCGTCACCGCCGCGATCACGCAGTTCAATTACGATGAAAGCGGCGCGGGGGTAAACGGTTTCCTGATCGGTACCAACACCTTACTCGTTTTCCTGCAGCCGGTCTGCGGCGGTGTCGGCAGTCTGGGCGCCGTGAATGATAGCGTTACCTATAGCGGCATCGCGCAGACGTTTCCATCCGGTTTTCAAACCGTAATCGTCACCAGCTATAAAGACGGGGCGATCACCTATCCACCGGCTGCGCCCCCGAAGCCGGCAGCGTACGCCGTTACGGCCGGCACAATCAAGCAACTCAACTACGGCGAAGCCGGTTTCATCAACGGCTTCGTTTTTGCCCCGTCGTCCGGCAATCCTGTATTCGTGGATATCGGCGAAGCTAGCGCGACGCTGACACCGCTCCTCACGATGGGAGCCGCCGTTTCGGTCGCCGGCGTGCTGGAGGCGCCGCCCGCATGTGCGCCATCCGGGGCCATTGCCGAAGTGGACGCAACCGCGCTGACCATTGGTACCAAGACGCACCCGATTGGAGGGAACCGCTAGACCCCATCGTAAGGCTGGCGGCGCGCATAGGGCCAATAACGCGCCGCCCAGTCGCCCCTCGCTCCGCGGGTGCGCCGCCCAGTGCCATGACTTATACTGTGCTTTCCGATGGCGCTGTTTAAGACCCGCAGCGCCGCCGTATTTGGCATCGATGCGCACCCGATCGATGTCGAAGTCGACATGTACTCGTCAGGCTCGGCGCGCGACTTCGTCATGGTGGGCATGCCCGACATCGCAGTTCGTGAGAGCCGCGAACGTATCAAGTCGGCGATGATCAATTCCGGCTTCGGCTATCCCAATAAGGCTGTCACCATCAATCTTGCGCCGGCCAACGTTCGCAAAGAAGGCGCAGGCTTCGATCTGCCCATGGCACTGGGGATCATGGGCGCGATGGGTGCGGTGGGCGGGCTCGACCGCCACATTCTAGTGGGCGAGCTCTCACTCGATGGCTCCATTCGGCCCGTGCGCGGGGCGCTATCGGTGGCAGTGTGCGCGCGCGAACTGGGAGTGCCGAACTTGATTCTGCCGGCCGAAAACGCAGCGGAAGCAGCTGTGGTGGAGGGAGTCAACGTGTACGGCATGCGGCACTTGGCCGAGGTCGTGGCACTGCTCACCAGGCCGGAGGAGTTTCAACCCACGCCGGGCGGCGTCCATCGCGAAAGTGCCGAGAGCTCCGCCGCGCCCGATTTTCGCGACGTGCGCGGCCAGACGATGGCTAAACGAGCCTTGGAAGTTGCTGCCGCCGGCTCTCACAATCTACTTCTCATCGGCCCGCCCGGTTCCGGTAAGACCATGCTTTCCAAGAGGTTGGCCGGAATTCTCCCGCCCCTCGCATTTGCCGAGGCCATCGAAACCACCAAGGTCCACAGCATTGCGGGACTGTTGCCTAGCGGCGCCGGCCTGTTGCACCAGCGGCCATTTCGGGCTCCCCACCACACGGTCTCCGACGCCGGCTTGCTGGGCGGTGGTGCCGGGATGCCTCGACCCGGCGAAGTGAGCCTGGCGCATAACGGCGTTCTGTTTCTCGACGAATTCCCGGAATTCCCCAGGGACGTTTTGGAGATGTTGCGCCAGCCGCTCGAAGACGGCTCGGTCACCATCGCCCGCTCACAGATGACGCTTTGCTTTCCCGCTACCTTCATGCTGGTTGCCGCGATGAACCCTTGCGCCTGCGGATTTTACGGCGATTCCACGCGCGAATGCCGCTGCACCCCGGCTCTGATCCAACGCTATCTCGGTAAAATCAGCGGGCCGCTGCTGGATCGGATCGATATTCACGTCGAAGTACCCGCCGTGCCCTATCAGGAACTGCGCGGCTCAACCGCAAGCGAAAGTTCCGCCGAGATCCGCGCGCGGGTGGAACGCGTGCGCGCTACCCAGGGGGCGCGTGGCTATTCGAACGCGCGGATGCCCGTGCGCCAGATTCGCACGCAGTGCGCCCTCGACGCTTCGGGCGAGCGCACCCTGGAAATGGCCATGCGCCGCATGGGTCTTTCGGCACGGGCGCATGATCGCATCCTCAAAGTGGCGCGCACCATTGCCGACCTGGACGGCTCCGAGACGGTGGCTGCCAAACATGTGGCCGAGGCAGTGCAGTACCGCAGCCTCGATCGGAATTACTGGAGTTGAGGCGTGCCGGCGTGTGCCGCATCGACTATAGGCGTAGAGTGGTGAGACGCGACCCGACTTCCTGCCGGACACGCTCGATTCCGCCGGTGATCCACGAGTTGGAACTCGCCGGGATCAACTCGATCAGTTCCTCGTACGTCCATTCCCTTTCGTCGGGAAACGGCATGTAGCCGGCCACACCCGCCAGCCGCCAACAGATTTGCACCAGGCTGAAGAGGTTCGGCGATTTCTTGGGTTCTTCATGGTGCATCGCAATTGCCACCACGATGGGATCGGGAAAGTTCCATTCCTCGGCGAGGCATGCCCCCGCCGCACAATGGTCGATTTCAAAAAGATCGCGCTCGGTCCGAATCAGGTCGAACCCGAACTCCGTGGAGACCTCCAGCATGCGGGAGTACTCCTCCGGATAAGCCGACATCAGGCCCAGTGTTCCCAGATTGTGCAACAGGCCGGCAGTATAAGCGCCATCCACCTTCGCGCCTGCCGCCCGCGCGCTTTCATCCGTTAGCACCGCCGTTACCAGGCTATGGATCCAAAACTTGCGGAGCACTTCGATTCGCAGCGATGACTTGACGACCGTACTCAGTGCGATGAGTGTCGCCATAGCCTTGACCTTGTTCACACCGACCAACGCCACAGCGTGCTGGACAGTCGAGATCTCGCGCACGACCCCAAATAGCGGAGAATTGGCGATGCGCAGGATTTCCGCGGTAAACGTCGGGTCGAGGTTGATCACCTCGCTGATTTGACGCGAGCCGACATCCTCATTGTTCACCAGCGCCAGGACCCGGTTGGCAACCGCCGGAAACGGGGGTAGTAAGCGCAGCGCCCAGGGCCGGGAGGCTTTTGCTAGCAATTCAGGCATATCCGTCGAACGGACCGTGTGGTCACGATACAGCCATCGGCGGACCGCCGGACCGACTTTAGAGTCCGTTGTTAGCAATTTTTACCGCGCCGCTCCCCGCGCTGGTCTCCGAGGTGTAGCGTTCGCCCAATGGTGATGGCAACTGCGCTCTCCGACCGTGCGAGGACCGACTTGCCTGATCAGTTCGGTGACGGCTTCTCCGCGGAATCGATTGTGAGAAACCCGACCGGTCCGCGATCTGCCTTTAATTCCACTCCCAGTTGTTCTCGCAAAGCCGTAAAAAGACCAGGCAAATCAGGAACGTTCGGCTGCGTGTCCTGGCCTCCGGCACCACCTGCCAGTCGGATTTCGGGCATCCATTTCAGACGAATATCATAACGGCCGTTGAGGCTCGTTTTGTCCCGGACCGGCCGTTCCAGCTCCGGCGTTAGCACCTTAGCGAGAACCGACATGGAAGCGGCGTTGGCCACGAGCATACCGGGTCCCATCAAGACGCTGCCTCGGGGCGGGCCGTCAGCAGGTGAGGACGAAGGGCCGGTTGCGTCGGGCGACGTTTGATCGGCAGACCGGCTCATCTTCACGCCGTCTTTGGAAATCACAAGAGAATAAGCCGAGGATACTCTCGTTTCCCGATGGAGCCGGAGATGAAACCGGTCCTCCAGGAGCGACTGCATCATGAGCCGCAGCTGAATCTAGCCCGTCTTCGGGTCCTCTGCCTTGCCTTCCACATCGAAGCGTTCGGACTTAGCCCACGCCGGTCCGCCGGAAGTCTGGAAAATGGGGACCTGGTAGGCGGTCGCCATGATCATCTTGAGTGTTGCGTTCTTTGCGTAGCCTCTTCCGTTAAAATTGCCAACTTCGGGTCGGCCCAGCGAATTGCTAAGTTTGACCGAGGCGACAGCAAACGCGGGGCGTCCATGGCCGGCTGTCTGTGCCACGACTTGTGCCAGACCCACCAAAAGAAGAAATACAAGCCAGCTCAATTTCGTGGCCATCTCTCACGTTCCGTCCGGAACTGCGCTGCATCGGACATTAGAACATTGGGGACGGCCTGAGTGAAGTGGCTCGGTAGGAACCGTTGCGGTTTTTGATCCGCCTTCCGGGCGACACGAATCGCTCATCCGCCCCACGCTCAGATCGACCGCACCGGCATGGCCACGATATCGCCGATCTCCATCGCTTCTTTCACCACAAACGGCTCTCCGTAACGCACGCCGATCTGGTTGCCGTAAAAGCGGGCGATGGCGCCCAGGCGCTCGCGAATCTCCTGCTCATCCGGAAACAGCGTGCCGCCTTCTTCCACCTGGCCGTATTGCGAGGTGTAGCTGAACAGCGCGCTCATGCGCCGCTCAAACTGCGCGCTGATATCCACGATGAACGACGGCTTCACGTCGGCGTAGAGACTCGAGTAAATGATCTTGAACGGGCGGTGCGGCTCAGAATACTCGTCCAGCTTCTTCAGCCCCGCGAGAAAACAGGCTTCGTATCCCATTTCGCCCGCGCGGTAATGATCGGGATGCCGCGCCGCCCAATACGGCAGAATCACGGTGCGCGGTTTCAGCTCGCGGATCTTCACCGCCAGCGTCAGACGCGCCGGCAGCGAATTCTCGAGTCGCGCGTCCGGCATGTGCAGGTTCCCGCGCCACGCCAGCTGCAGGTGCTTGCCCGCAATCTCAGACTCCGCCACGCGCTGTTCCGGCGTCCCGCGGGTGCCCATATCGCCGGCCGTCAGGTCGAGTACTCCCGAACGGTAGCCCATTTCGGCCATGCGCAGCAAAGTCCCGCCACAGGTCTGCTCGACATCATCGGGATGGGCGGCGATTGCCAGAACGTCCAGGTTCATCTACCAGTAGAGGTCCTTGCGGCGCATGTATCGCTGCTGCGGGCGCATCAGGTTCACCAGCAGAATGCCGGACAAGAACCCGCCCACGTGCGCCAGGAATGCCGTTCCGCCTTGCGAGGCCGCGGAAGTGCCCACGCTTCCCACGCCACTCAGAAACTGAATTCCGAACCAGTAAATCAGCATCACCCACGCGGGAACATCCACGAACGTGATGAAGATGAAGAAAATCAGCGTGCGGATTCGCGACTGTGGAAACTTGACCATGTAGGCGCCCATCACACCGGCGATGGCGCCGCTTGCGCCTACCATCGGTACGCGCGAGCCCGCGGTAAAGAACGTCTGCGTCATGGCGGCGGCGATTCCACAAAGCAGATAGAAGACGATATATTTGCCGTGCCCCAGGATGTCTTCAATGTTGTCGCCGAAGATCCACAGAAACCACATATTTCCCAGCACGTGCATCCACCCGCCGTGCAGGAACATGGATGTCAACACATTCACAAAGTGAAAATTGTCGGGCGTCAACCCGTAGGTGGCGATGAATTCATTTTCCACAAACGGGCCGAGGGAGGCCTCGTACAGAAAAACCAGAATGTTGATGACAATCAGAATGATCGTCACCACGGGCTTCGAGTAACTCGGTTGTGAATCGCGTATGGGGAACATCTAGGAGGTCCGGACCGGGTAACCGGCGCGCGCCGCAACATCCGGATGGATGCGCCGCTCGCCCCTCGTCACCAGCGCGCGCACTGCGTCCACGCCGCAAATTCCTCCGCGGGCGCCGTATGCCGTGCAGTTGAGCGCCGCCATGGCATTGGAGAATTCGAGAGCGTCGCCGATGGGCATGCCTTCGAGAACAGCATAACAGAACGCCCCATGAAACACGTCTCCCGCGCCGGTGGTGTCTACGCAATTGACCACGAACGCCGGCGCGTAGACGAACGTTCCGCCTTCCCGCGCGAGAGCGCCGTGCGCGCCCAGTGTCATGGCGGCCACCTTCATTCCATAGCGATTCTGAATCTGCTCGAGCGCGCGAAACGGGTCGGCCTCGCCGGTCCAGGCGGCCGGAAAGTCGGAGCTCCCCACCAGGTAGTCGACGTTCGGCAGTACGCGATCGAAGCCCGCATAGATGGTGTCCACGTCCACAACCACGGGCATTTCGTGCGCGCGTGCCAGCGCCGCGGCGCGGGCCACCGCCGGAGTGTCATGCCCGTCGATGAGCAGCAGGCGGCCGCCGGAAATCTGCTCGCTCGAAATTGCTTCAGGATCAATGCGCAGGCAGTCATCCCGCCGCCAGAAAACGGTCCGTTCGCCCGTGGATTGGTCGATCACGATGTACGCCGATTGATTGGCGCAGCCAGGCCGCACTTGCACGTGTGCGAGGTCGATGCCCGCGCCGCGCAGGCTCTCGATCTGAATCCGCCCGCGCTCATCGTCACCCACGGTTCCGATATAGCGCGTGCGCAGCCCCAAGCGCGCGCATGCCACCAGCGCGCTGGCCACTTGTCCACCGGGGCTCAACACCTCGTTCAGGATTCGTGCCTTCCCGGCAAAGGCGGGAAAGTGCGGCACCGTGAGCAGCGTATCGGTGGCGTTCAGCCCCACGCCGACCACGTCCAACTCAGCCTTCATGCCGCACTGCCTTCAAACCCCGGTGGGCGCGGTCCCGTAGCTCGCCCAGGTTGAGGCCCGTCATAGCAGTCGCAATGGCCCCGCCCACCAACAGTGGAAGTGTCAAGGCGAAGAATAAGACGAACGAAAACGTCTTGGCATCGTTCTGTTCGACATCAAACAGGCCCAAAGCCAGCACGCACGCCGCTTGAAACAGCCCCACATTCCCGGGTGCGTTCGGAACCACCGTCGCCAGCCGTACCACCGTCAGCACCCCGCCCGCCACCCAAATGGAAAGGTCCAGGCCGTACGCCTTCATGAGCGCATAGTAGGAAAAGATGCTGAGAACCAGATACAACAGGCTGATCCCTATCGTCAGCCCCATGGTGCGGAGGTCGCCCATGAGGTGAATGCCTTCCACGATATGCCGCAGCGTGGATGCCCAACGGCTTTCGGCTATCACCAGATGGGCATGCTGTTTGTGAAACACGATCCAGATCAAAACCACCGCGCCGGCGAAGAGCAGGATTCCCAGAAGTTGCACCAGGATGATCAGGTCGCGTGGAATGCCGCGCACAAAGCTGGCGGTGATGATGAACGCGGCCAGCATCCAGAATCCGTCGATCAACCGTTCCACCGCCGCGGACGTAAAACTCAGGGAAATGCGAAAGTCGTTCCAGTGCGCCAGCAGGTAACAGCGAATCAACTCGCCGGTGCGCAGCGGCAGCACTTCATTGGCGAACAGTCCGATGTAGATCGCCTGAACGCTGCGCCACAGCCTGAGCCGCACTACGGGACTCAACAGCGTGTTCCAACGCCAGGCGTGAACGACATAGACCCCTAAATCGGCCAACACGCCGACGGCCACCCATTTCCAATCGAGCTGGCGAAGGTCCGCGGGAATTTCACGGAAATTGTAGCCCTTCAGCACCCACAGCAAACACGCGATGGAAACGGCATAGCCAAGCGTTTGGGGCAGCCAGGAGGGCATGCGGCGCTGGGGCGCCTCAGGGGGCTGTTCCATAGATGATTAGAGGGGCTGGCCGGCGGCTACGATGCGTGGCGCGAACTCCAAAACCCTATGATACCGCCAGGGCTCCGAGGCGCTTGTAGATTTCCAGGAATTGCTCGAGCGAAAGTTGCTCCGCCCGCAGGCTTGCTTCCGGCCACCGGTCGACGTTCTCTTTGCCGTATGTCTCCGCCAGATTATTGCGAAGCGTCTTGCGCTTGTGCCGGAAGGCAAGACTCACAAACGCCAGGAACGCGTCCGGATCGCCGACCGGCAGTTTCTGTTTCCGCGGCTCCAGCAGCACCACTGCCGAATCCACTTTGGGCGGCGGACGAAATGCGGCGGGCTTGACCTCGAACAGCCGCCGCGCCTCCATCCATAACGCGATTTGTACCGTCAGGAATCCGTAAGCCCGTTCCCCGGGTTTCGCGACCAGGCGCTCGGCCACCTCTTTCTGGATCAAGAAAACCGCTCGCGGCACATCCAGGCGCGCGACCTTCGTGAGAATCGGAGACGCCACATAGTAAGGAAGGTTGCCCGTAATGGACGCGTGTCCCCATTGCGAGAAATCCGTTTCGAGCGCATCCTGCGCCAGGATTTCGAGACGCTCCTCGCCCGCGAATTTGCGCCGCAGGTGATCTGCAAGATCGGAATCGATCTCTACCGCAACCACGCGGGCTGCGCGCGCAAGCAACTTCTCCGTCAGCGCGCCGCGACCCGGACCGATTTCGACCACTTGCGCTTCGGGCTTGGGGCAGGCTGCTGCCGCAATGCGCTCCAGCGTGGAGCCGCGGATCAGAAAGTGTTGGCCTAATTTAGGGCGCGCGGTCAGCCTCTGGCGGTTCGCCGTGCAGGAAACGCAACCCGGATCTTGCCCCACGCCGGCTGGTAGAAGAACATCGCGGGCGTGAATTTCGAAAACAGGATGATCTGCTGCATGGCTGGTGTCAATTGGCCTTGCTGCACGGAATAATCGAAAACCCGTCCCTGGTCATCGATGACCAATTCCACGACCGTCTCATCGCCCTCGGTAATCGCGTTCACCGATTCGAGCCGTGGCACAACGCCCGACCAATCGACAATCCGGCCATCGGGGTCGGAACTCAACGCCAGCGGCGGTTCACTGGTAGGTACGTGACGAAAACTCAGGTTGGGAACCAGCACACTGAACAGCAGCAACGCCGAAAGGAGGCCGCCGGCGATCGGCAGAGCCACGGGCCGCATCAAATTGTCGAACCCAAGCTTCAGCCCGCCCGCCCAATATTCGAGGCGTGCCGTAAAGCTGGCGCGGGCCAATTGCCGCACCCGTTCGTGGGACGCCAGCACGCGCAACTGCACTGCAAGTCCCGCCGGAATCCGCGGGCTCTCGATCTTGCGCAGCCCCCTCCGCACACCTTCCAATTGCTTCTGTAGCACACTGCAAGCCCGGCACGCATTCAGGTGCGTCAGTACCTGCTCCCGCTCTTTACCGGTCAGGATTCCCTCGGCCAGGAAAGAGATTTGTTCATGCATGCTTTCACAGCTCATACGATTCCGTTCACTCTGCCGTCTTCGGCACCAAACGCAGGGGACGGTTTCCGGCTAAGTCCCCCACCAATTCTGCCCGCAACGCTTCGCGGCCGCGCAGGATTCGCGATTTCACCGTACCCAAAGAAACTCCCAACACCTCCGCGATCTCTTCGTAGCTCAGATCCACGATGTCCCTCAATACCACTGCCTCCCGAAAGCTGGGATTGATTCTTTCGAGAGCCGCCTCAATCATGCCGGCGCGCTCGTTTTCGAACGCCATATCGAATGGCGACCGGCCGTTGTCGCGGATCGTCTCCCGCCAGTTCCGCGCTTCCTGCGGGTCCGTATCCAGTTCCACCTCGCGCCGCCGGTGCCGGAAGAACCACCGCCGGGCATTGTGCGCTTCGTTGACCGTGATCCGGTAAATCCACGTCTTCAGCGTGCTTTGTCCCCGGAAGGAATCGATGTTCCGAAAGACCTTCAGGAAAACCTCCTGGACGACATCCGCAGCCTCGGAGGGACTGTTCAGCAGGCGGACGGCCAAGGTGTAGACAGGCTGCTGAAACCGCGCGAGCAACTCTTCGTAGGCCCGCTCCGATCCGCAGCGCAGCGACTCGATCAGACGTTGATCGTCGCTTTCTCCGGGAATACCTTCCGAGTTCAGGTCGAGGATCGTGGTGGCCACCGGCAGCCTCAAAATTCAGCCTGACTTCAAGCTATCAGGTATCCGAGCTTGTTGCAAAACTATAGACCCCGCCCAGGTACCGAAAGTTCCCGGGAAAGGAGACCCCTTTGGTTTCAATGACTTGTAGGGCAGACGGTCGCCTTATGCCGTCTGCCGGGCGGGAACAACCGTATCGCGTCCGAAACAACCATGGCCGCGTGTCGGCCACCCGGGTGATGCAAATGCGCACGCCGCCGGTACAAAACGAAGCCAATTTGGGTGGCGACGATCACGTGTTCTCAGTGACTTGGCGTCTTTCGGGAAAGCCATTGCATGATTCGTCGGCGAGCTTGATCAGCGGAAACCAAGCGGCCTTCCTCGGCCGTCTTCATGCGCTGCTTGAGAATGCGGCTGGTTGTCGGGCTTATCTCAACTGCCGGCTCGTTCGAAACAAACGGATCGGCGCCCTTGCCCTTGGCCATACCTTCACAGTAGCCCGATGCAAACAGCTTGTCGATGGGTCCTCAACGCATCGAGTACGAGCCCAGCACCTTCACGTAATTGGCCCACCCGAACGCCAAGAACAGCCGCCCCTTTTTGAGCGGCTGTCGTTGGAATTGTCTGGAGAAGCATCGAGAGGCCGGTTTAGGGGAGGCCCATTTTGGCGCGAATTTCCTGGTTGTCCTCAAGCTGAAGGCGCTCGATTTCTTCTTTACGATAAGTATGGTGGTGTCCTGAGTTGCAGCGAAGAATGAGTTTTCCATCTTGCGTCGTCTGGGCATTCGCAGCATTCGTGTATGGGACGGCACGGCAAGTCTTACAACGGTATCGCAGGTACTCGGTCGTCATCGAAATTTTCCGTTTCTAGGGCATTGTTCCGCCCTAGCTCTGTATTCGGCAGGTCATGGTTTCGTTGTCGCCGGGGGCGGGACAGATGGTCGGAATCTGCGGTTGCCCTTCTGATCTTGATAAGGGTTCCCGATCGCGTCGTATACTGATCGAGTTTTCATTGAAGATTCCTTCCTACTGCCGCGGTTCGGCACCACGCGGCCGGGCAGACGTGCATCTCATCAAATCTCGAACCGACGTCCCTGGACCAGGTCGTGACAGTAGCTGGCCTTGCCAGAGAGTTACCCTCACCGCATCGAGTACGAGCCCAGCACCTTCACATAATTCGCCCGCTCAAACGCCGAGGGCTGCGGCACCGCATTGCGACTCATGCTGCCCTGCATCTGGCGAATCGAGTCGTACTCGTGTTCACCCATCCACAGCAGCAGTTCGGTGAGCACCGTGTCCAGGTAGGTCGCGCCGCGTTTCAGCAGCGCGGAGGTCATCATGGCCACCTTGGCCCCGGCCATCATGGCCTTCACGGCGTCGGTGGCGCTGTGGACGCCGCCGGTCAGCGCCAGATCGGCCTTCACCGTGCCGTACAGCACCGCGATCCAATGCAGGCGCAGCAACAGCTCGTGCGAATTGCTCAGGATCAGGTTGGGCACCACTTCGAGAGCTTCCAGATCGTAGTCGGGCTGGTAGAAGCGGTTGAACAACACCAGCGCATCCGCGCCAGCGGCGTCCAGTTTCTTGCCCATGTTGGCCATGGAACTGAAGTACGGTCCGATCTTGACCGCCACAGGCAGGCGCACTTCGGCCTTGATCGCCTGCACCAGCTCGACATAGCGCCGCTCCACCTGGTCGCTGGTGACATCCGGATCCACGGGCAGCCAATAAATATTGAGCTCGAGTGCATCGGCCCCGGCTTGCTCCATTTGCCGCGCATACCGCAGCCACCCTCCCTGCGAGGAGCCGTTCAGGCTGGCGATCACCGGAATCTTCACCGCGCGTTTGCAGTTCTGGATGTGCTCGAGATACGCGTCCGGGCCCACCACGCGCCGCGTCAGTTCGGGGAAATGCGTAAAGGCCTCGGGCCCGCGCTCGGATGCGTCGCTCAAGGCGCGGTCCAACTCGCAGCTATCCACGTCGATCTGTTCTTCAAACAACGACTGCAGCACGACTGCCGCGGCGCCCGCATCCTCCATGCGGCGCACCGAGTTCACGTCCTCGCACATCGGCGAGGACGAAGCCACCAGGGGATTCTTGAGCTTGAGTCCCAAATACGTTGTCGAAAGGTCAATTGTCTTGCTTAGGTCGATCATTTCTTTTCTCCCCCGTTGACTGTCATGTGGGCCCAGTAGTCGTACAGTTTCCAGCGGCTTTCCACGTCGTGCTCCGCCAGAGCCAGCAATTCCTTGGCATGCTCTGGATTGCTCTTCACCAGCATGGTGTAGCGCGTCTCGTTGTACAGGAAATCCTTCAACGCCGTGCTGGGCGTGCGCGAATCGAGCACGAACGGGTTTTTGCCTTCCGTCGCCAGATCCGGGTTGTAGCGGAACAGCGGCCAGTAGCCGGAGCTGACCGCGGCCTTTTGCTGATCCAAACCGTGCGCCATGTCGTAGCCGTGGGCGATGCAGTGGCTGTAAGCAATGATGAGCGACGGCCCCTTGAACGCCTCAGCTTCCGTGAAAGCTTTGACGGTTTGCATGTCGCTCCCGCCCATGGCCACGTGCGCCACGTAGGCGGTGCCATAGCTCATCGCCATGGCGGCCAGGTCTTTCTTGCCCACCGGCCGGCCGGCGGCGGCGAATTTGGCTACTGCTCCGCGCGGCGTCGCCTTGCTCGCCTGCCCGCCGGTATTGGAATAGACCTCGGTGTCGAGCACCAGCAGGTTTACATCGCGCCCGGTAGATAGGACGTGATCGAGCCCGCCATAGCCGATGTCGTAGGCCCAGCCATCGCCGCCCACAATCCAGACGCTCTTCTTCACCAGCATGTCGGCCACGCTCAGCAGCTCGCGCGCATCGCCATTCGGGAGCCCTGCCAGCCGCATCCGCAGCATTTGGACTCGCTCGCGTTGCGCGAAAATCCCCGCCTCGGTGCTCTGATCCGCTTCCAGGATGGCGCCCGTCAACTCATCGCCGATCGCGCCGCTCAGCCGCATCACCAGCTCGCGCGCGTAATGGTTCTGCTGATCGACGGCCAAGCGCAGCCCGAGCCCGAACTCGGCGTTATCCTCGAACAGCGAATTCGACCACGTCGGGCCGCGGCCTTCCTCGTTCACGCAGTACGGAGTGGTCGGAAGATTGCCGCCGTAGATCGACGAGCACCCGGTGGCGTTGGCGATCAGTACACGGTCGCCAAAGAGCTGGGTCATCAGCTTCACGTACGGCGTTTCGCCACAGCCCGAGCAGGCGCCTGAGAACTCAAACAGCGGCTGCAGCAACTGCACGTCTTTCACCTGCGTGAGCGAGAGCACGCCGCGGTCGGTGTCCGGAATCTTCATGAAGAAATCCCAGTTGGCCGCCTCGGGCTCGCGTAACGGCGCTTGCGCCGCCATGTTGATGGCGCGGTGTTTCACCTCGCTCTTGCTCTTCACTGGACAGCATTCCACGCACAGCGTGCAGCCCGTGCAATCCTCCGGCGCAACCTGCAGCGTGTACTTGCGGTCCTTCATTTCCTTCCAGCGCGCCGGCACGGCCTTGAAAGTCGGCGGCGCGCCTGCCAGGTGATTTTCGTCAAAGACCTTCGCGCGGATGGCGCTGTGCGGACACACCAGCACGCACTTGCCGCACTGGATGCAGAGCTCTTCATCCCAAACCGGGATTTCGAGCGCGATGTTGCGCTTCTCCCATTGCGCGGTCGCGGTAGGGAAGGTGCCATCCACAGGCATGGCGCTCACCGGCAGATCGTCGCCTTCGCCGGCAATGATTTTGGCGGTGACTCGTTGGACGAATCCGGGCGCCGCGGCGGGGACCGGCGGACGAATATCGAACAGGGCCGTGACTTTGCCCGGAACGGGTACCTGGTGGAGATGGCTGAGGGCCGCGTCCACCGCCGCGAAGTTCTTCTGCACCACGCTCTCGCCGCGCTTGCCGTAGGTCTTTTCGATGGTGTGCTTGATGGCGGCAATGGCCTCTTCGCGCGGCAGCACACCGCTGATGGCGAAGAAGCACGTCTGCATAATGGTATTGATGCGCAGCCCCATACCGGTCTGGCGCGCTACTTCGTAGCCATCGATCACATAGAACTTCAGCTTCTTGTCGATGATCTGCTGCTGCACTGCGCGCGGCAGGTGGTCCCAGACTTCGTCCGGCCCGAACGTGCTGTTCAGCAGAAAGGTGGCGCCCGGCTCGGCGGCCTTCAGTACGTCGATGCGCTCCAGGAACGAGAACTGATGGCACGCCACGAAATTGGCTCGCGTGATCAGGTAACTGGAGTGCAACGGTGTCGGCCCGAAGCGGAGGTGAGAGGTGGTGATAGCGCCCGATTTCTTCGAATCGTAGACGAAGTAGCCTTGCGCGTAGTTGTGGGTCTCTTCGCCGATAATCTTGACGGAGTTCTTGTTGGCGCCCACAGTGCCATCGGCGCCTAAGCCGAAGAACAGGGCGCGCACCGTCCCGGCAGCTTCACTGGAAAATTCCGGATCGTAATCCAGGCTGGTGTGCGTGACATCATCTTTAATGCCGATCGTGAAATGGTTCTTGGGCGCCGGCTTCCGGAGTTCATCCAGGACACCCTTCGCCATGGCCGGCGTGAATTCCTTCGAAGAGAGGCCGTAGCGGCCGCCGATCACCTTCTTGCTAATACCCAGCTCGGCCAGCGCCGTGATCACATCGCAGTAGAGCGGCTCGCCCACCGCCCCTGGTTCCTTGGTGCGGTCGAGAATCGCAATCGACTTGGCGCTCGAGGGCAGAGCTTTGCCGAATGCGTCGATATCAAACGGCCGGTACAACCGGACCTTCAAAAGCCCGATCTTCTCGCCGCGCCCCGTGAGCGCTTCCACAGCCTCCTGCGCCACTTCCGCGCCTGAACCCATCATGACGATCACGCGCTCGGCGTCCGGCGCGCCCACGTAATCGAACAGATGATACTGGCGGCCGACGATCTTCGCGAACTTGTCCATCGCGTTCTGCACGATGGTCGGAGTCGCGCGGTAGAACGAGTTCACGGTCTCGCGCGCTTGGAAGTAGACGTCCGGATTCTGCGCCGTGCCGCGGAGCACCGGCTTATCGGGCGTCATGGCGCGGGCGCGGTGCTGGCGCACCAGATCGTCGTCGATCATGGCGCGCAGGTCGTCCACCGAAAGCTGCTCCACCTTGGCTACTTCGTGCGACGTACGGAAGCCGTCGAAGAAGTGGACGAACGGAATGCGCGACTCGAGAGTGGCGGCTTGGGCGATCAGCGCGAAGTCCATCACCTCTTGCACAGAATTCGACGACAGCATCCCGAACCCGGTGGCCCGCACCGACATGACGTCGCTGTGATCGCCGAAGATCGAAAGCGCCTGCACGGCCAGCGACCGCGCGGCGATGTGGAAGACCGTTGGGGTGAGCTCGCCCGCAACCTTATACATGTTGGGGATCATCAGCAGCAGCCCCTGCGCCGACGTGAACGTCGTCGAAAGCGCCCCGGCCTGCAGCGCGCCGTGCAGCGCGCCGGCCGCCCCGCCTTCGCTCTGCATCTCGATCACCGTGGGTACGGCGCCCCAGATGTTCGATTTCAATTCGGCCGACCACTGATCGGACCATTCCCCCATCGGGGAAGACGGCGTTATGGGATAGATGGCGATGACTTCGTTGGTCTTGTGCGCGACATAGGCGGCAGCTTCGTTGCCGTCGATGGTGACCTTAGGGCGTGCGTTGGTGGATGAATTGGGCAACTTCCCTCTCCTTCTTTCCGAAAGCATATTATAAGACCTGTTTGTCGTAAAAATCTACGGGTAATTCGGGGGACAGGGGGGAACTGCCGGCCGCGACTCGGCCACAATGGCCGGCCTGGCGGTGTAGGCCCTTTGTTATCAACGCGCGCCCGGGACGTAACGTAGGCCAGACGGTCGCCTTATGCCGTCTGGCATCTTGGGCCAGCCAGGCGCCATTGCCCCCGAGTTCCTTTTCTCGTATGTTGATAACCAGTAGATGGAAATTCACTTCACCCCCGACCTGCAAGCTCGGCTGGCCGAGCGCGCTGCCAAACAGGGCCGCAACCCTGATGATGTGGTGCAGGACGTCGTCGCACGTTTTTTCGAGGAAGAAGACCGCTTCGTTGAAGCCGTAAAACGTGGCGAGGCTGCTCTAGAACGGGGTGAATCTCTCGCCCATGAAGAAGTGGGCGAGCGGCTTAGGCGCTTTCTACAGCCCTGATGGAAATTCGCTGGTCGTTGCCGGCCGCCGAAGACCTCGAACGCATTTGCGACTGGATTCAGCGCGACAACCCGGAAGCCGCCCGCCCATAGCCAAGACTATCTACGAAGGATGCGCTGGGTTGAAGGATTTCCCGAGTCTGGGACGGCCAAGTCGGATGGGCGGCCGGCGTGAGCTGACCTTTCCTTCACTACCGTACATCGCAGTATACAAGGTGACCGAAAAAGCCGTCGAAATTTTGCGCATATTTCACGGCGCGCAGGACTGGCCATAGCCGGTAGCGGTACGTCGGCTATCGAAAACTTGGCAGAGTTTTCACAATCGCTACAGTTTCGACACTCACCCTCACGACTTGACCGACCAGACGGACGATGTAGCCGGGGTCGTCCTCGCGGTTCGGGTCGGACTCGCCTTTCACCTGATATTGGTCAACGACCCATTCCAGCGCCGAGCGGGACCCTAGCCGATACTCGAACACTTCCGCCGGAATGCCGCCGAGAGTGAGCGAGTCGTTCGCGCGAAGCGATTGCCGGTCGGTGCTCAGTTGCATTTTGACGACGCGCTCCGAGTAGGGGACATCGGGATTCTCGATGATTTCGAGCGGCCAGGGCTTGAGTGCGTCGTATTTGACATGCAACCGCGCCAACTTCTCGCCGGCTGCAGCGAAGGCGGAGAAGTCGGGCGCGAACGGAATCCGCGGTAGTTCGCGTTTAAGGTTAGCGGCGTAGCGTTCGCGGTAGTCCGGATGGTGGAGCAAAGCGTAGATGTAGTGGAAGACGGCTTGCTTGCTGATGGATGGGTCGGAGTAGTGCTGCTGGAATTGGGAGACGGCGGCGTCTTTGAGATGGGAGAGAGGAAAACATTGCGATCCGCCCTGCGGCAGATGGTCACAGACGAATTCCGACATCAGAACGAAGAATGGCCAATCGTAACCAGTTTTGATCCACTGAACTGGCCCCGAGATTCTTGGCCACTGGTACACACGATGGTTGAGAATTCGGTCGAAGTATAGCCATTTCTTATCATAAGGGCGGTAGAGAGCCTCACGGATCTGACTCTCCTTGAAGACCGCTAATTGACCGCTGGCAGCAGCCTGCTTCAGGCGGCTACTCCATTTAATGTGGTCGGGCCAATCGGCGTTCGCGTTTGCTTTGTGCCGATGAACCTCCACGTTGTAGTCCTCAACGAAACGTTTCATGCGCGCGGCCATCTTCCTCCGGTCCCAATCGTAGACGGTCTCGTCGCGGTTGGTCTGAAGGCCAGCGCCGTGCAAATCGAACAGGTCCTCGATTTTTGGGAATTGGGAATACTCCCCGGAGTTTTTGGCCACGAGCCAGTTTTGGTCTGCATCCGGAGTCAACGTCTGCCAGCCGACGCTACCGTCCGCGAGAGACGCTAGCTTTTCCGCTTTCCGCCACATTTCCGGCACGCGATGGTATCGAAGCCGTGGCGTGTTTCCTTTGTTTCGCACAGCCAACGTAATGCCGAAACCCACCTGAATACCGAATACGTTGTGGGTCGTCCCCGAAAGTTTTGGGTTTCTTCTCACGTTGCCGTGCAGATCTATTTGATCGATCCGCTGGAAATCGGCGGCCAAGTGTTTGCGCATGCCGTCGAATGCGATCTGGTCCACAAAGCTGTCATTTGATACCAAGCAGACGATGCCATCCCGGCCATCCAGGCGGTCCGTAGCCCAACGGAAGAACTTTACGTACATGTCGGAAAGCGCGTTCTTATTGGTTGCCTTGGAGTCCTTCGAGTACGTGTCACGAATTCGCCCGTCCACAACCTTATACTTCCGGTTCGGATTATTCTCGTTTTCGCTCTTCTGACCCACGTTATACGGCGGGTTGCCAATGATCACCGTGATCGCCGCGTTTTTCTCCCGCTCCACCCGCTCGGTATTGGCTAGAGTGAACAGGCCGAACTGATGCTCCTCAGCCATATCCAGCGTGTCCACAAAGCATAGTCCCTGAAACGATTCGTATTCCTGCATTCGCTCGTAGTAGGCGTGCTCAATGTTCAAGCTGGCCACGTAATAAGGCAGTAGCATCACCTCATTGGCGAACAACCGGTTGTGATACGCTTCGGCTAGCGCCCGTCCGGGCATCCGCTCAATCAGGTTCACGATGAAATTGCCCGTTCCCGTACACGGATCGAGAATGATCACTTCGGGAGACGCGAGCGTCAGCCCAAACTCCTCCTCCTTGAGCGCTTCCTCGACCGACTTGCACATATAGTCGACAATCTCACGCGGCGTACACGATGCCGTGCGTATCGGCGATGTCCGGCGAGAAGCGCTGGAAGAACTGTTCGTACACCGAGTTCAGGAAATCCTGCTTCTCAGTAAAGTGGCTAAGGTCGGCGCCGGCCCGCTCGATCGCCTTGTAATACGGATCGAGGCGTTTTAGAAACTCCTGTTTTGAGAAGCTGGTCGAAGCCATCGCCTCGATCACGTTCTCCACCTGCGCGGCAATGATATTGCGCGTGGTGAACTCCGGGTTCTGGAACAGATTGCGCATCAGCCGCTCGGTCAGGAGGTGCTGGACGAGCATTTCGTCCACCTTCTCTTCGGAGAGGTCCGGGTTCAGAGACGTCCGGCAGAGAGTGAGGAATTCCGCGAATGCCTCGCGGAATTTCTTGTTCTTCTTGTGCGCCTCGGCGATGTGCTCGCGGAGCGACTGTGCCAGGTCAGGAATCCGGCTCTTGAACTCGTTGGAATTCGCGCTCGTCGGATTCGTCGTGGGAGAGGAACTGGTTCAGAAGATCCGCAACCTTTACCGGTTCACCGAGTGCGAACTCTCCCGCTTCGGCCTTGTCCTGATACAGAACCGCTATCTGCGTATCCTCAAAAATCGTATTGCGGGCCGGATAGCCGGCTTTGAGTTTCTTTTCAATTTCCGCGCCCAGTTTGTCGGAGGTGTCCTTGGCTTCCCACCAGCCGCGCGCCAGGCGGAACTCATCGCGCACCGTACCGTCCGGGACCACACGTTTGCCGCCGGAATAGGTTGGCAACTCCTGTACGAGGGTCCAGTGCCGCCGTTTAGCAGCTTTGTCGAGCAGGTTGTGGAAGGGCGCTTTCAAACCGAGCTCATGGCTGACGGCTTGCGACTTGAGGTGTTGCAGATCCTTGAGATAGGTTTTGATGATTGTGTCGTTGGCTGAAAGCTCAAGCATCCAGGTGTTTGTATCGTAACAGTTAGGTGATTTGTTGTGCGGAGTTTCCTCGTGTGTGAAAGAATGAAATTTATGAAGCGACCGTTCGCCGCGACTGTCTGGCGCGAGGGAAAGTGGTACGTCTCGCAATGCCTGGAAGTTGATGTTGCGAGTCAGGGTGAGACTGAAGAGGAGGCGCTCGCGAATCTAAAGGAGGCCCTTGAATTGCACTTTGAACCACCGCGAGCGACGAGGCCTCCGGATGTCCGCATGATCGAGGTTGAAGTTGGGGCGGCTTAAGCCGCAACCGTTCCGTGAGATCCAGCGTCGTCTTCAGTTGGCCGGCTTTGTCGAAAGCAGCCAGAAGGGCAGTCACGTCAAATTCGTTCGTCGCACTGGCGACGTTGTTGACACCGCCATTGTTCCCAAGAAACCAGAGATCCCGGTGGGGACATTGCGCAGCATCCTGAGGCAGGCTCACCTCGATCCGGACGACTGGGAGAAGCTCGGTTAGAGTCTCATCCCGGGCCTGGCGGCCCGCAAGTGCCGCCACACCAATGCCACCGGTAGCCCCACTACATTGAAGTAGCAGCCTTCGATCCGCTCGATGAACTTCGATGCCAGACCTTGGATCCCGTATGCTCCGGCTTTGTCCATGGGTTCGCCGCTGGCTACGTAGTCCTCGATTTCTTGTGCCGTCAGTGGCATGATCCAAACCTGGGTCGCGGCGCAATCGCGGATCAAGTTCGCTCCGCGGCGCAGGCAGATTCCGGTGAGCACTTGATGACGGCGGCCCGCCAGCGCTTCCAGCATGCGGCGCGCGTCGGCGGCACCCGCCGGCTTCGCCAGCATCTCTCCGTTCACCACCACGGTGGTATCCGCGCCGAGGACGATCTCCTCTTCCGTGGCATCGACTGCCAGGGCCTTCATTTCCGCAAGCCGCTGCACGTACTCTTCGGGCGGCTCTTCAAGTAGAGGCGTCTCGTCCACCGGCGCCACCCGAACCGTGAACGGTATCCCGGCCTGGCGCAGGATTTCGGCGCGGCGCGGCGACTGCGAGGCAAGCACCAGCATCGCTCCAGTGTAAAACGGCAGCCCTGTCGAGCCGCTGTGATCGATTCGACACAGAGAAATTCAGCGGAAGCCGGGAACGGAAATGCCGTATCGGCGTCTAATCGGAGAGGCCAAAACGGGTTGCACACGTTCCAGCAGGATCTGGTTTTCGCCATCCGGCAACTGCGCAAGAATCCCGGTTTCGCCATCACCGCCATCATCTCCATTGCGTTAGGAGTGGGAGCCACCACCGCGGTTTTCAGCGTCGTCTATGCGGTGCTGCTGAACCCTTACCCGTACCGGGATCCGGCGCAACTCGTATACATGAACTTGCGGGATAAAGCCGGCAACGATCGCGGCGCCGGCTTGACCGCCTTCCAGATCCGCAAGGTACGCCAGTTGCCTTCCATGGAAAGTGTTCTGGCGATGAATGAATGGAACCTGACCACCACCGATAGCGAGCTGCCCGAAGATGTGGTGGCGTTCTTTCTATCGTCCAATGCCATGCCCCATTTGGGAGTGCCGCCACTCTTGGGACGCGGACTAGTGGCTGCCGATGCGCCCGAAGGGCAGGACCCGCAGCCCGTGGTGGTGCTGGGATACAAGTTCTGGCAGAAACGTTATGCCGGCCGTGCCGACGTCATCGGACAGCGGCTCCAACTCGTCCACAAGACTTACACGATCGTGGGCATCATGCCGCCGCGGTTTACCTGGCAAGGCGCCGATGTTTATCTGCCGCTCAAGGTGGTGGACAAGGCGGATCTCTCCTACTTTTGTTCCTTGCGGTTGAAGCCGGGCGCTACCCACGAACGGGCCAACGCCGAGTTGCAGCCGCTGCTCGAGCAGTTCGCCAAAGAAACGCCGCAGCGCTTCCCGCTTTCGTTTCGCGTCCAGATTCTGGGGCTGAATTACTGGGTAGTCAAGAACCTGGGAGGCACGCTCACGCTGCTGTTCTCCGCAGTGGCACTGATGCTGCTGATCGGATGCGGGAACGTTTCCATTCTTCTGCTGGCGCGAGGAACCGCGCGGCAGCAGGAATTGGCGGTGCGTACCGCCATCGGCGCGGGCCGTGTGCGGATTGTGCGGCAGTTGTTGACCGAATTGTTGAGTTTGTCGCTGTGCGGTTCGCTGGCTGGATTGTTTCTGGCGGGCCAACTCATCCGCGTGATTTTGCGTTGGCTGCCTGAGAACCAACTCCCGAGCGAAGCGGCGATCCGAATCAACCTGCCGGTCTTGCTCTTCAGCATAGGCCTGGCGATCGTTACCGGCGTGCTCTTCGGCTTATGGCCGGCCTTTCATCTTTCCCGGCCCGACCTGGCGC
>Ga0335081_10001613_pt1 | contig 35954 bp, 29 predicted proteins | sample Lox_Sample_35_FD_206713 | JGI IMG/M metagenome (GOLD analysis project Ga0335081, IMG submission 206713) | Soil microbial communities from Loxahatchee National Wildlife Refuge, Florida, United States - Lox_Sample_3.5 | ecosystem: Environmental > Terrestrial > Soil > Wetlands | place: USA...
GTTCGGCGTGGCGCCGCTGATTCCGCCCGGCATGCGCGCCCTTGCCGTGCGGGTCAACGACGTGGTGGGGGTGGCCGGCTTCGTGCTTCCCGGCATGCGTGTGGACGTGCTGGTAACGGGGAAGCCCCCCGGCGCCGATGATACCGCCACCGCGACAGTGCTGCAGAACGTGGTGGTGCTTTCGGCCGGCCAGGCAGTCGAAGCCGAAGCCAAAAGCCAGTCGATGAGCGTCACCGTGGTAACCCTGCTGGTAACGCCAGCGCAAGCCGAAAGCCTGGCGCTGGCCAACACCGAGGGCCACATCCACCTGGTATTGCGCAACTCCACCGACCAGATCTTCGCGCCAACCTCGGTGCAGGGTTTGCGCGCTCTCTACGGACGCGTCGAGACCGCGCCGCCGAATGTGCAACGCGTCTCTTCACCGAAGCCAGTAGCCGCCCTGCCGCAGCCGAAGCCGCTGATCATTCCGGCGCCGCCCGCCGCCGAGACGATGCTGCTAATCCAAGGAAGCCAAAAAACCCTCGAGACCTTCGCCACCAAAGGAGCCAGTCCAAATGACCGGTGATCGCGATAGTGGGGCAGGCAATCGTGCCTGCCGCCGCCTTTCAGGCGGCGTGCCCCGCGCGAGGACTCGCGGAGGACCAAAGGAACTCCGCGGGTTGCGTCACCAACCCCGCCTTGACCGGGTTCCACTCGATGTACAGTCGGATGCGGTCGAACTGCCCGTCTCTGACAAGATGGTCGTAGCTCTCGTCCTGCCGGAATGGTTTGCCTGTACTTCCCAGGATTCGATTGGCTTCGTGAGCGGTGAAACCCTTCAGCGGACCCAGCCACCGCGGAGCGGCCACGTGCGGCGTGACCAGCATGTGGACATGACTCGGCATCACAACATAGGCGTGGAGTTGGTAGCGCCGAAAACGCGCTTCTCCATCCTTCAGGGCGCCAACCACCAGCCGGGCGATCTCCGGACGATGCAGGAAGAGGGGGCCGCTCCTGGCGGTGTCGAGGAGCCGGTCCATGGCAACGAAGGCTCTTCCGCTGGTGGTCAATCGATCCGGTGGGAAAGGGCGGTTTTCCGGAAGGCTGCCATGAAGCCGAAAGGTGACAAAGAGCGGCTGCTCGACGACCGAGAAGTGGGGCGAGCGCCTTTCGTAATATCGCATCTTGTAAATCGTGCGAGGAGCGAGGAGAGATTCTCAACAAAGCGAGCCACGCCGCCTGAAAGGCGGTGGCAGGCACAATTGCCTGCCCCACCGCGCTCCGCGCATGTGGGAGGTCCAAGGGGGCAGGTTTTGCCCTCCCGGAGACTGAGCCAATGATCGCTGAAACCGAAACTGCCGGCGGGCAGCGCGTCCCCCGCAAGCCCGACCTCCGCCCCGAATACCAGGAGCTCAAATTCACCCTCCATCGCAAATTGCTCGACCGCATCAACCTGGACGCCCTGGCCGGCATCGACAACGACCGCATCCGCGCCGAGGTGCGCCAGGCCGCTCTCACCATCGTCGAGCAGGAGCCCACCCTGCTCACCGGCCCCGAAAAGGAACAGATCGCCGACGAAGTGCTCCATGAAGTCTTCGGCCTGGGCCCGCTCGAGCCGCTGCTCGACGACCCGTCGGTCTCCGACATCCTGGTCAACGGCCACCGCCAGGTCTACGTCGAGCGCCGCGGACTGCTCGAGCCCACCAACGTCCGCTTCCACGACGACCAGCACCTGCTGCGCATCATCGACAAGATCGTCTCGCAGGTCGGCCGGCGCGTCGATGAATCCAATCCCATGGTGGATGCGCGCCTCGCCGACGGTTCGCGCGTCAACGCCATCATTCCGCCGCTCGCCGTGGATGGGCCGCTGCTCTCCATCCGCCGCTTCGGCACCGACAAGCTCATGCCTGCCGACCTGGTGGACAAGCTGTCCCTCACCGCCGGCATGATGCGCCTGCTCGAAGCCGCGGTGAAGGCCCGGCTTAACATCATCGTCTCGGGCGGCACGGGCGCCGGGAAAACCACGCTGCTCAACGCGCTCTCCGCCTTCATCTCGCAAAAGGAGCGCATCGTCACCATCGAGGATGCCGCCGAGCTGCAGTTGAAGCAGCCGCACCTGGCGCGCCTGGAAACGCGCCCCGCCAACGTCGAGGGTCACGGGCTGGTGCGCCAGCGCCAGTTGCTGGTGAATGCGTTGCGTATGCGGCCGGACCGCATCATCGTGGGCGAAGTGCGCGGCGAAGAAGCCCTGGACATGCTGCAGGCCATGAACACCGGCCACGACGGCTCGCTCACCACGGTGCACGCCAACAGTCCGCGCGACGCCATCTCGCGCCTGGAAGTGATGGTTTCGCTCGCTAACGCCAACATGCACCTGCTGGCCATCCGCCAGCAGGTGGCCTCCGCGGTGCACATCCTGGTGCAGGTGTCGCGTTTGAGCGACGGGTCGCGCCGCGTCTTGAACATCACCGAGGTCACCGGGATCGAGACCGAAGTGGTCACCTTGCAGGACATCTTCGTCTTCGAGAAGCGCGGGCTCTCGCCCGAAGGCAAGGTGGTGGGACGGTTCGCCGCCACCGGCATTCTGCCCAAGTTCAACGAGAAGCTGGTGGCCGCCGGAATCCGTCTGCCGGTCGAACTGTTCGACGAAATCGTGGAGGTGGGGTAGCGATGTTCATCGCGTTCTTTCTGGTGATGGTGTGTTCCAGCATGGCGGCGATCACGCTGGTTTCGCATTGGCTGGACCGGCGGGAACACGCCCTGGCGCTGCGACGGCTGACGGGCAAGCCTCCGGCAAAAGCCGGAGCGCCGCGCGCGGCCGAGCCGGTCTTGATTCAGGCGCCGGGTGAGGTGCGCGGCCGCATGGCCACACGCTTGCTCGAGCGCACGCGGCTCAAAGCGGCCGTCGTGCGGATGCTCGATACCGCCGATCTCAAGTGGGGAGCGGCCGGGCTGATTCACCGCTCGGCGGCAGCCTCGCTCGCGGCCGCCCTGCTGGTCATGGTGGCGACCGGCAACTCGCTGCCGCTCGTCACCTTCGCGGCCGGCGCGCTGGGGGCCGTGGCGCCCGTCCAACTGGCGCGGCGCAGGGCGCGCCAGCGGGTGCAGAAGTTCGAGGAGCAGTTTCCCGATTGCCTGGAGTTCATCTCGCGCTCGATGCGCGCCGGGCACGCCTTCTCGGTATCGGTCGAGATGGTGAATCGCGAATTCAGCGATCCGGTGGCGTCCGAATTCCGCCGCATCTTCGAGGAGCAGAACCTGGGGCAGCCGCTGGACATCGTGCTCGGCAAGCTCACGCATCGCATCCCGTCGCTGGACGTCCAGTTCTTCGTCTCGGCCGTGCTGCTGCAAAAGCGGACCGGCGGCAACCTGGCCGAGCTGCTGGACAAGCTGGCGGATATCATTCGCCAGCGCTTCAAGCTGCGCGCGCGCATCCGCGCCGTCAGCGCGCAGGGACTGATGTCGGGCCGCATCCTGGCCGCCATCCCGGCCGCCGTGGGCGTCCTGATGTTCTGCGTCAATCCGTCGTACGCCCGCTTTTTCGTGGACGACCCTATGGGACATCAACTGCTGGCCGGCGCCCTCGGCCTGCAACTGGTGGGGTACCTGATTATCCGGAAGATCGTGACCATCGAGGTGTGAAATGCTGGAACTCGAAGCGTTGCTGGTCTGTCTGCTGGTCACCGGGGGCACGGCGTGGCTGGCGTGGCGCGTGGCTCCGGGACGCCCCCGCGCGGTGGACCGCCTCCAGCCGCGCGGCCAGTTGGTGCCGGGATTCCTTCCCGCGCCAAGCCAGATCTGGCGCGAGCTGGTGAGCTGGGCCGGCTCGTTGGTCCCCTCCGCGCCGCGCAACCTGCCGTTGCTGAAGAGGCGGCTGGTGCGCGCGGGCTACCGCAACCCGTCGGCGGTGCGGTTTTTCTTCGGGACGCGCGCCTGCACCACCGTAGCCTTCGGCCTGGGCGGCCTTTTCGCCGCGCTGCACGCTTACTCCCCCACCGACAAATTGGTGCTGGTCACGGGCGCCGCGGCCGTGGGCGGTTACATCACGCCCATGCAATACCTGGTGTGGCGGATCCGCCGCCGCAAGCACGCCATCCAAAAGGGGCTGCCCAACGTGCTCGACCTGCTGGTGGTGTGCGTCGAGTCCGGCCTCGGGCTGGACCAGGCCATGATTCAGGTGGCCAAGGAGCTGCGCGCCGCGCATCCCGAAATCTGCGAGGAGATCGCCGTGATGAACCTGGAGCTGCGCGCCGGGAAGCGGCGCGTGGAGGCGCTGCACAACCTGGCTGAACGCACCGGCGTCGAAGACCTCAAGAAGCTGGTGGCGGTCCTGGTGCAGACCGACCGTTTCGGCACCAGCATCGCCCAAAGCCTGCGCGGGCACGCCGACTACCTGCGCGTCATGGCGCGGCAGCGCGCCGAAGAGCGCGCCGCCAAGCTGGCCGTCAAGCTGGTTTTCCCGATCTTCTTCTGCATCCTGCCCGCCTTGTTCGTGGTCACCGTGGGGCCGGTGCTGACGCGCCTCATTCGCGACCTGTTTCCCATGATTGAAAACATGTAAACGGCCGATAAGTAATCAGGAAAGGAGCAACAGCAGTGGATACGACGACTCTTCGATTGGTGTGCGCCGCGCTCGCGGTGGTTTTTGGGGTTCTGCTCTTTCTGCGCCGCCGCAGCAGCAAAGCCGAGTAGCGTGGGGCAGCCAATCCTGGCTGCCGCCGACTTTCAGGCGGCGCCTGCGACCGCAGCCACCACTGCCACATATTGCCGCGCAGCCCCGGTGATCGCCGCGAAGTCACCCTTTTCCAGGGCTGCGCGCGACACCAGTTCCCCGCCGATCCCTAACGCCGCGGCTCCGGCGCGCAGAAACGCCGCCGCTGTCTCCAAGTTCACGCCTCCGGTCGGCACCATGGGGATTTGCGGCAACGCCGCCTTGAGCGCCTTGATGTAAGCCGGGCCGCCCACGTTGCCGCACGGAAAGATCTTGACGAAATCGGCGCCGGCTCTCCAGGCGGTGATCACCTCGGTGGGCGTCAAAGCCCCGGGCATCACCAGCACATTCCGCCGCCCGGCCAGCGCCACGGTTGCGGCGTCGAATCCCGGGCTGACCAGGAATTGCGCTCCGGCGTCGAGACACCGCTCGGCCGTCTCAGCGTCCAGCACCGTGCCCGCGCCGATCAGCACCTGGGCGCCCACCGAGCGGTCGAGCGCCGCGATCGCTTCGATCGCACCCGGCACCGTCATGGTGATTTCCACTATGGGGATCCCGCCGGCGCGCACGGCTTCCGCCGCCCCCATCGCTTCTTGCGCGGAAGACGCCCGCACCACCGGCACAATCTTGACTTCCAATATCCTCTGCCGAACCTGTTCCTTGGTCATGATGGTAAGCTATCGCGCGATCCGCGCCGATTTTCCTTGCATCAATTGCAGAACTTCCGGAAGCGTAGCCATGGTGGTGTCGCCCGGCGTCGTCATGGCCAGCGCGCCGTGCGCCGCGCCGCACTCCACGGCCCATTGCGGCGTCTGCCCGGTGAGGAAGCCATAAATAAGGCCGGACGCGAAACCGTCGCCGCCGCCCACACGGTCGTAGATCTCGAGATCCGCGCGGTTCTGCGCCTGGTAGAACGCGCCGTCACAATAACACAAGGCGCCCCAGTCGTTCCGCGACGCGGTGGTGGCCTTGCGCAAGGTGGTCGCGACCACCGCGAAGGGGAACTCCTTCACCACGGTCTCGATCATCTTCTGAAAGCCGGCCGTCTCGATGCGGGTCAGGTTTTCGTCCATACCCGCCACTTCAAAACCGAGCGCCGCGGAAAAGTCTTCCTCGTTGCCGATCATCACGTCCACCAGCGGCGCGATTCGCCGGTTCACCGCCTGCGCCTGTTTCTTGCCTCCCGCGGCCTTCCATAGCGAGGCGCGGTAATTGAGGTCGTAGGAGACCACCGTGCCATGCCGGCGCGCGGCCTGCATCGCCTCGATCGCCACCTCCGGCGTGGTGGCGGACAGCGCGCAGAAAATTCCCCCTGTGTGGAACCAGCGGACGCCGCGCCGGCCGAAGATATCCTCCCAATCGATGTCGCCCGGCTTGAGCTGCGAGATGGCCGTGTGCCCGCGGTCCGAACATCCGACCGCGGCGCGCGCGCCGAATCCCCGCTCGGTGAAGTTGAGACCGTTGCGCACCGCGCGGCCCACGCCGTCGTACTCCACCCAGCGGATCAGCGATTGATCCACGCCGCCCTGGTAGATCAGGTCCTGCAGCAGGCGGCCCACCGGGTTATCGGCAAACGCCGTGACCACCGCGGTATCGAGGCCAAAGCAGCGCTTCAGACCGCGCGCAACATTATATTCGCCGCCGCCTTCGTAGACATCGAACGACCGCGTGGTGGCGATCCTCCGATCGCGCGGATCGAAGCGCAGCATGATTTCGCCCAGCGCCAACAGGTCCCAGCGGCAGCCTTCCTTGGGCTTGATCGTGAGAGCCATCCGGTCACCTCATCTAGCCATCCAGCCGCCATCGACCACCAGGACGTGTCCGTGCAGGTAGTCGCTGGCCGAGGACGCCAGAAACACCGCCGCGCCGGCGAGATCCTCGGGCGTCCCCCAGCGGCCCGCCGGAATCCGTTCCAGGATCTGCCGGCTGCGCACCGCGTCCGCGCGCAGAGCCGCGGTGTTGTCCGTGGCCATGTAGCCGGGCGCGATGGCGTTGACGTTGATGCCCTTGGGCGCCCACTCGTTCGCCAGGGCCTTGGTGAGCTGCGCCACGGCGCCCTTGGCGGCGGCGTAGGCCGGCACGAAGACTCCGCCCTGGAACGCCAGCAGCGACGCGATATTGATGATCTTGCCGCTGCCGCGCGCCAGCATGTTCCGCCCGGCAAGCTGGCTGAGCTGAAATACAGCGTTGAGGTTGATCTGGATGACGTCGGCCCAGTCCTTGGCGGAATACTCGGCCGCGGGACTGCGCCGGATGATGCCGGCGTTGTTGATCAGGATGTCGACCGAGCCCAGCTCCCGGATCGTGAATTCGACCAGGTCCGCGCAAGCCTGCGGGTCGGAGACATCCGCCAGAGCGCGAGCGGCTTTCACGCCGGTGGCGAGCACTGCCCGGCGGACTTCGTCGATGCCGTCTTCAATAGGGCCGTGCACCACCACGTTGGCTCCGGCTTGCGCCAGGCCGATCGCCATGCCCGCGCCCAACCCGGCGCGCGAGCCCGTCACCAGGGCGTTCTTGCCCTTAAGGCTGAAGGAATCGAGGATCATCGTCTTTTATTTGCGGCTGGCTTCCAGCCCCGACCCGCCCGCTCCAAAGCCCGGCTGCACGTTCACCACGCCGAACTGCCGGTCTTCCTTTTCGCGGTGCGCCGCCATGGCCCACAGGAAGCAAATGCGGTGGCCGGGCACCGACACGTTGGGGTGGTAGCCCGAGGGCATCAGGACCGCGTCGCCATCGCGCACCACCGTCACCAGCTCGGGATACTCGGTGTTGTTGTAGACCAGTTGAATGGCGAAGGCCGGATCGGGCATGTTGAAATAGACGTACATCTCCTCGAGCATTTTGGTGTGCTCGTGGGGCGGCCAACTGGTCCAGTTGCCGGGCTCCGAAATGGTGAACCCGGCAACCAGGCGCCCCGCATCGACGTTCTTACCGAGCACGATGTTGACCTGGCGCTGCGTTGTCTGCCCGCCCGCGGTGAAGCGCAGCGAGCTGTCCTTGGAAATGTCGGCGTAGCGCGACACCTGCACCGGGTACTTGTGCGCCACGTCGGAAGAGAACTCGGCGATATCGACGTTGGTCGCGGTGCTCACCTCCACGGCGGAATCGCGCGGGATGTAGATGCCGTCATACTGCTCCAGGTCGAAGGGGCGGCCATCCACCGTGACCTTGGCGGACCCGGCCAGGACAATCATGCCCGTCTCCTGGTCTCCGTTGTGAAAGGCTACGGACGGCAGTTTGCCTTCCAGAATAATGCGGCCATAAGAAAGGTGGCGATTGGTGCTGTTCGCCGGGGTGACCGCGACATGCCGGCCCAATTGCGTGTTGGTCTTGCGAAAAATCATGTTAGGGGAAGCTGACATATGCTCGTTCTCCAGTCTCGCATTGTAAGATGATATCCTACGCTCTATTACCACCCGTCCTCGCGATATCTGTCTCGATCGCCTGCGGATGCCAGTCTCCCTGGTATCCCGATTCCAGAGAGAGCGCTCGCGAGGCGCGGCAAACCGACGCGGCCACGGCCGGGACCTTTTCCAGAGGCAGACGGAAAGACGGCGCTGAGATGCTGATCGCTCCGAGCGGGCGGGCATTGTGGCCCAACACGACGGCCCCGACGCAGCGCAATCCCTCTTCCGATTCTTCGTTGTCGATGGCGTAGCCGCGCTCGCGGACGGCTTTCAAATCGGCCTTGAGATCGGCCGGCGTCACGAGGGTCCTGGGCGTGACGCGCGGCAGCCCGTGCTGCTTGAGGATCTCGTCCACCTCGCGCTCGGGCAGGTGCGCGAGCATGGCTTTGCCCACCGCGGAGCAGTGGGCGCCGTTGCGGCGGCCGATGCGCGACGCCATGCGCACGCTGCGGCTCGGCTCGATCTTGTCCACGTAGAGCACTTCGCCGGCGTCGAGCACGCACAGGTGCACGGTCTCATCCACCTCGAACAGGACGCGTTCCAGGTGCGGCCGCGCGCGCTCCCGAATATTGAACCGTGAGATGGCGATGGCTCCAAGTTCGAACAGCCGAAGCCCCAGGCGGTAGCGCCCGGTCTGGGAATCGCGCTCGACCACCCGATGCCGTTCCAGAATCATGAGCAACCGGTGCACGGTGCTCTTGTGCAATCGCAGTTTCTCGGACAACTCCATCAAACTGACGTCGCTGCGTCCGGAGGCAATCGTATCGATGATCGCCCAGGCGCGGTCCAGAACCTGAACGCGATAAGGCGACGCCTTCGTCTCACTATCTGACACTACAGATTATTTTATGGGACTGTTTGAAGCAGTGTCAATTCGGCTGCCGGGACGATAAGACGACTATAAGCGTCCGGACTTCGCCGGACGATTGCAGGACGACCATGCTCACACGGCTACGGATATTACCAGCGCTGGTGGGCGCTCTTGCCGCGACTGCCGGCGCGCAGCCTCAGCAAGGCGCGGAGAAAGCGGCCGACGAGAAGGTGCTGTTGGGCGATCTGCCTACGGTGGAGGCGGTGTCCCTACACGCCCAGACTTTGGCCGAGGCGCCGGCGAACGTCATCGTGATCACGGCGGCGGAACTCCGCCGCTTTGGATACCGCACACTGGCGGAAGCCCTGGCCTCCGTGGCGGGTTTCTACGTGACTTACGACCACGAGTATCACTACGTGGGAGTGAGCGGCATTTCGCTGCCCGGGGATTTCAACACGCGATTCCTGGTGATGCTCAACGGCCACCCGCTCACCGACAACATCTACAACTCGAACGGCTTCTTCGGGCAGGATTTCGGCCTGGACATGGACCTGGTGGACCGGATCGAGATCATCCGGGGTCCCACCTCGGCGCTCTATGGGTCCAACGGCATCCTGGCCAATATCAACGTGGTGACGCGGTCTCCGGTGGATGCCGAGCGGTTGCGCGCCGGTGTGGAAACGGACTCCGCGGGCGAACGCAAGCTGTCGCTGGCGTCTTCGCTGTACCTGGGCAGAGGCGCCAATCTCCTGCTCTGGGGATCGGTATTCAACAATGCCGGCATTTCCGTCCCGCTGAACGGTCTTTTGGCACCGCCGGGCGCGTCCGGCCTGGTGAAAGCCGACGACGAGCGCGGCTATCACGCGTTCGCCAACCTGATCTGGCACGACTGGAGCTTCACCGCCTATTTCAACTCGCGCAACAAACAGGTTCCGGTAGGACTGGGCACCAGTTTCTCCGGCGATCCGTCGCAGCACGCCATCGATGGGCGCAAATTCATCGGGGCGGCGTATAAGCATTCCGCCGGTCCCGGCGAGTTGCGGTGGCAGGTTTTCTACGATCAATACCGCTACCAGGACCGCTACGATTATCCGGATGGCGCAGGGATCGACGTGGTCCGGGACTTCAACCGGGGCGACTGGCTCGATTCGCAACTCACGTACGATCTTCCCGTGGCAGGCATCGGCCCGCTGACTGTGGGGATCGCCGGCTCCTGGGACTTGCGCGCCGAGCAGTACAACCTCGTCGATGGCGCAACGCAACAATACAGCAATCACCCGGAGCGCGGCGTGGCTTTTTTCGCAGAACAGGAATGGAAGCTCTCGGCGCGATGGAAGCTGGATGGCGGCCTGCGGCTCGACGACACCCGGTACTTCGGCCGCGCTCTTTCCCCGCGCGTGGCGGCGGTCTTCCAGCAATCGCCGCGCACGGTGTACAAGCTGGTCTATGGCAGGCCGTTTCGCAATCCCAGCGCGTTCGAGCAGTTCTATAATGACGGCGGCCTTTCGTACGCTCCGGCTCCGCCGCTGCGCCCCGAATACGCGGACACGTTCGAGGCATCGGTCGAGCGGCGCTTCGCTGGCACGTGGACCGCGGTGGCGAATGGCTACCATTACCGCATCCAACGCGTGATCGAGGCCGTGAAGCTGACGAACCTGGTGCAGCAGTATCAAAACGCCAGCAGGGATCTTTCTACCGGCGCGGAGCTGGCTTTGACCGGCAAGCTTTGGGGTCGGATGGAAGCCTCGGCCAGCACATCGTTTGGAAGCGCCAGAGGCGGACAGCCGTTGCTACGGCTGGCCAATTCGCCGGCCGTTATCTCGAAGGCCCGCCTTGGCGCGCCGCTCGCGGGCGGCGTGCTTCGCGACCGGTTGTTTGTGTCAGGGGATTGTCAATACATCTCGGCCCGCAAGTCCTGGACCGGCGCCCGGCTCGGCGGGGCCCTGCTGGCCGATTTCACTTTGAGCGTGCGCTTCCAACCGAAGTTCGGCCTCGAAGCCGGCGTCCGCAACGCCTTCGACCGTCGCTACGACGATCCCATCTATCTGGCAACCGACCGCCTGCGCGGAGACGGGCGGTCGGCCTTTGTGAGGCTGGTGTGGCACGCCCGGGACTGATCGCCCTGATAGTCCCGCTGCTGGCGGCCGGCGGGCTGCCGGCCTCTCGAGCCGCCACCGTGGTGGTGTACGAATCCGGAGTGGAAGCGTACGAAGAGGCCCTGGAAGGGCTGGCTTCGATTCTGGGCCCGAATTCCTTCCGCGCCGTGGACCTGCAAGCTCCCACTGCCGAAAAAGACCTGGTCACCGCCCTGGATGGCAAGGATGTCCGCATTGTAATCGCCATCGGAAGCCGCGCCCTGGCCGAAGTGCGGGCCCGCCGGGCGGGGTCGCCGCTGGTCGCGACAGCAGTGATGCGCGGCGGCGAGCCCGAGACCGGCACCGGGCGTGTGGACCTGGAAGTCCCCCTGGCCGCGGAACTCGACGCGATGCGCGCCTTGTGGCCGGGCCACGCCCGCGCCGGCATCATTCGGCGCTCGTCGGCCTCGCGGTATTCGGCCGAAGCCTTGGAGGCCCGCGTCCGCAAGGAGGGCTTCCTTCCCGTAGTGGAGGATTGCGACGGTCCGGCGCACTTGCTCAAAGCCGTGGCGGTGCTGAAAGGGAAAGTAGATTTTGTGCTCTGCTTTCCCGATCCGGACCTGTACAACGCCGTCACCATCAAGCCGCTGGTGCTGGCCGCCTTGGAAGACCGCCTGCCCCTGGTCGGGTTTTCGCCGGCCTTCGTGCGCGCCGGCGCGGCGGTAGGGATCTATGCGGATTATCGCGAGGTGGGCCGGCAGGCCGCGGAGATGGCGCTGCACGTGGCTCGCGGCGAGCCGCGCGCCGACGAGGTCCCGCGCAAGATTCGCGTGGGCGTGAACCAGCGGGTCACCCGCCTGCTGGGCGTCGACTTCCGCACCTCGGGCATGGCCGTGGAGGTGTTCCGTTGATCCGCGCGCTGGAGCAAAGCTTGCTGGCGCGCGTGCTCGCCAGCGAGATGTTGCTCGCCTCGCTTACGGTCCTGGGGTTGAGCTCGCTGTTCCTGTGGACCTACAGCCGCGATCTGGAGCGCCAGGTCGCCAGCCGCGCCGAGGCGGTCGCGGATTTTCTGGCGGGCCAGAGCCAGTTCGCCATGCTGGTTGGCGACCGCGCCGAGCTGGAACGGATTGCCACGAATGCCGCGCAGGGCGAATCGTTACTGTTCGTGGAACTCAGCGATGCCCAGGGCGGCGGCCCGGTTTTCGCCAGTAAAGACGGCGCCGGAGTGCGGCCCAGAACGCCCTTCGTCGAAGTCCGCCGGCAAGTGATGCGCCCCGTCCAGGTGGGCCGCAGGGATTGGGAAGCGGATGCCGGCGTTCGGCCGTCCGAGCCAAGGCCGCTCGGCACGCTGCGGCTGGGCTTTTCAACAGCGAAGGAGCGCGCCGCGCTCCGGCGCATCGTCTGGATCAACGCATCGATTGCCGTCGCCTGGTTCCTGATGGCCGCGGCGGTGCAGGCGGTGCAATTGCGCGCCCTTCTGAAACCGCTGCAATCGCTCACCGAATTCACGCGCAGAATCGCGGCCGGCGATCTCAGCGGCCGTGCGAACGTGGCGCGGCCGGACGAGGTCGGCCGCCTGACTACAGCCTTCAACGACATGGTGGAACGTCTGGGCGCCACGCTGGTTTCCAAAGAGGCCGCCGAGGCCGCGGACGCCGCCAAAAGCCGTTTCCTGGCCACCATGAGCCACGAGCTGCGCACGCCTTTGAACGCGATCATCGGGTACAGCCAATTGCTCCAGGAAACGTGCCAGGACCGGCACGCCGAGGCCCTGATACCCGATCTGGCCAAGATCGAACGCTCCGGCGCCGTCCTGCTGCAGATGGTCAACCAGGTACTGGATTTCTCGAAAGCCGAAGCCGGCAAGATCGAACTCTGGTCCGAGAAGATCGACGTGCGCGCCCTGATTCACGATGTCCTGACCGCGGTGGAACCGCTGGCCGCGAAGAACGGCAACCGCCTGAACGCAAGCACCGCCGAGGACGCCGCCGAGATTCAGGCGGATGTGACGCGTTTCCGGCAGAGCCTCCTCAACCTGGTCGCCAACGCCTGCAAGTTCACCCGCGACGGCGACGTGTCGGTGGAAGTGCGGCGGGAGCGTGCCGAGCCGGTCGATTGGGTGGTGGTCAGCGTCAAAGACACCGGCATCGGCATCAGCGCGGAGCAGCAGGCGCGGCTGTTCCAGGCCTTTACCCAGGCGGATGCTTCCACCACCAGGAAGTACGGCGGCACCGGGCTCGGGCTGGCCATCAGCCGCAAGATGTGCCGCATGATGGGCGGCGACATTACGGTCGAGAGCGAGCTTGGAAAAGGCTCGAATTTCATGATGCGCCTTCCGGCGCGAGTGGAGGGATGACCATGGCCAAGATTCTGCTGGCGGAAGACGACGAGTTCAGCCGCGACATGCTGGTGCGGCGCCTGGAACGGAACGGCTTTGAAATGATCGCGGCGGGCGACGGCCGCGAAGCGCTGCTGGCCGCGCGCCAGCACCGCCCCGACCTGATCCTGATGGATCTCGACATGCCCGTGCTGGATGGCCGTGGCGCCATGCGCGCACTCAAGAGCGATCCACGCACTTTCAAAATCCCCATCATCGTCCTGACCGCGCACGCCGGCCCCGAAGACGTGGCCGAAGCCGCCGCCAGCGGCTGCCAAGCGTACGAGACCAAGCCTATCGTGCTGCGCCGGCTGATCGAGCGCATCCAGGAGATCCTGGGGCCCGCGGAAGCCGCCTGAGAATCGCCGCGCCGGTGGCGCTTGTGTTCCAGCGGACCTCCCCACGGGCGCAACTGCACCAAATGGAGGTTTCTACTCCGTGAAACACGGGGCGGTGAAGCCTGCCGGTTGGGAAGACGCTACAGTACTACCTACGGCGCTCCCCAAAAACCTTCTGGAGTATACTCATCCCATAAGGAGATGCCTGAAGTCTTCGTCAGCTACCGGCACGTGGAACCAGACGCCAGCATTGCGGCTGAACTGGAGCAGTGCCTGGCCGCGCACGGCGTCAGCGTCTTCCGCGACACGCAGATCCGGGTCGGCGACGAGTGGCCGGCCAGCATAGAGAACAACCTCAAGGGCTCGCGTACCCTGGTCGTGCTCCTTTCCCAGGCTTCGGCCGACAGCGCCAACGTCCGTGACGAGGTCCGCCGCGCTCACAAACTGGGGCTCGGTATTCTGCCGGTCAGAATCGATTTCGCTGGCGAACTGCCGTACAGCATCAGCCCATTGCTGAGCGACAAACAGACGCTGTCGTGGAGCCGCGGCCGTACGGGCGCGATTTGCGACGAGATCCTCGCAGCGGTCAAATCAGCAGGAACCCAGCGAGAAGCGGCCGCCGGCGGCATGGCGGAGCTGGAGCCCGAGACCGGCACCGTCAGCCTGGATTCTCCGTACTACGTGCGCCGGGAGGTGGACACCAGGATTGAATCCCTGTTGCAGGGGCGCGGCGCCACCATCCTGTTGCGCGGTCCGCGCCAAGTGGGGAAGAGCTCCCTATTGGTCCGCGCCGAGGCAAGGGCCAGGAGCGAGGGGCTCAAGGTTTCGAGGATCGACTTTCAACTGGTGGACGACGAGCACCGCCAGACGCTAAAGACTCTCCTGAAGCATATGGCGTATGTTATGGCGTCGGACTTCAACACCGAAGTCCAACCCGATCAAGTGTGGGACGATCGCCTCGGCTCCAAGAAGAGCCTGACCCGGTTCCTGGAAAGGGCGGTGCTCAAGGAGTCCGGCTCGCGATTCATGCTGTGCCTGGACGAGGTGGACGGCGCGTTCAGCGCCCGCTATTGCGACGACTTCTTCAGCATGCTGCGGTTCTGGCACAACGAGCGCGCCACCAGCGGGCTCTGGAAACAGTTGCATCTGGTCATCACGCATTCCACCGACCCGTCGCTGTGGATCACCGATCTGAATCTCTCCCCGTTTAACGTGGGAGAACGGCATTGGCTGAGCGACTTCACGCCGCAGGAGGTGCGCGACCTCAGCGACCGGTACAAGGTCTGCGCGAATTTGGAGGAGTTGATGGACCTGGTGTCCGGCCATCCCTACCTGGTGCGCAGAGCGCTCTACACCATCAAGATGTCTTCCTGCAGCGTACAGGACCTCAAGACGGACGCCGCCAAGGACTCCGGGCCGTTTCGCGACCACCTGCGCCTGCTGTTGCGCACGCTCTACCAGAGTGATGAGATGCGAGACGCCTACCGGCAGATCCTGGACCGGGGCTGTTGCGATTCAGAGCGGGCCTTCCAGCGGTTGCAGGGCGCCGGACTGGTGAAGGGCGAATCCAGGAGCGCGGCTTCCGCACGCTGCGCGCTGTACCACTCCTACTACAAGCAACATCTATGAGCAGTCCCGGTCTCTCCGGAGAGCAGTTCTACGTTCTTGGTGGAACCATGCATCCGGGTTCTCCCAGCTACGTCGTGCGCCAGGCGGATCGGGAACTGGTTCACGCGGTTGCCGGGAGAGAGCTCTGCTATGTCCTCGCCAGCCGCCAAATGGGCAAGTCGAGCCTCATGGCGCGCACGGCGAGCACCCTGGCCGACCAGGGCATCAGTTGCGCGATTGTCGACGTAACCCTGCTCAGCGAAAACAAGGGAGAGCCCGACGCATGGTATTACGCGTTCGTTTATCACCTCGCGGACCGGCTTGAGCTGGCGGTGAATGTCGCGGCGTGGTGGCAGGAGAACAGTCTCCTTCCTCCGCTCGGGCGAATGACGGATTTCCTGGACAAGGTGGTGCTCGAGGAGTGCCCGGGCGATGTCGTCATCTTTGTCGACGAAATCGACTCCGTTCCCTTGCCGTTTTCCGACGATTTTTTTGCCGGCATTCGAGCCTGTCACAACGCCCGCGCCACCGACGAGAGGTTCAACCGGCTGAGCTTCGTTTTACTCGGCGTCGCCACACCGGCGCAATTGATCCGCGACCCGTCGCGCACTCCGTTCAACGTGGGACGCAGCATCGAGCTCAGCGATTTCACGCGGGACGAGGCGCTCCCGTTGGCGGCGGGTCTGCACGCCGAGCGCGACCGGTCCTTCAAGATGATGGAGAGAATCCTGTACTGGACGGCGGGGCATCCCTACCTGACACAGAACCTCTGCTGGCACAGCGCGCGGAATGCCACCTGGGAGATTGACGAACTGGTGCAGCAGCTTTTTCTTTCCAGGCGGGCGGCACGGGAAGAAACCAACCTCAAGTTCGTACGCGAACGGCTGACGCAGGGCGGCAGCGACGTTGTCAATGTCCTGCAGGTGTACCGGCGCGTGGTAACTGGCCAGCCCGTGCGCGAGGACCCCACATCTCCCGTGCACGCCTCGCTGAAGCTGGCGGGCCTGGTGAAGACCGACAGCAGCGGCGAACTGAAGGTGCGCAACCGGATCTACCAGCGGGTTTTCTCCGAAAACTGGGTCCGCCTGGAAATGCCCGAGGAAACGCAGCCTCTAACCAGCGCGCCGGACGATGACGTGGCGCAAGCCTACATTACCTACGACGCGCTGCGAAAGCTGCCGGGATTTCGGGCGAAGGCGATTGCATTCCTCTCGCAGTTCTGGGAATGCCGGGGATCGAGGGATGAAGCCTTGCTCACGCGGATCTGGGGACTGAAGCAGCGGGACCCCGGGGACGGGATCGGAGATCCGGGTCTGACCGCCCGCCGCTGGGTGCAAAGCCTGGTCGATCTCGACTACGCCTGCCTGGCGGCCTCCTATGTGCATCAGGGTCCGGTGCTGGCGGCCGGCTTCAATCCCAATGGAACCAGGGTCATCACCGGCAGCGCCGACTGTACCGCACGTCTGTGGTCGGCGATTTCCGGCGAATGCCTGCTTCCGCCGTTCCGGCACCAGGCCTCCGTCAGAGCGGCGGCGTTCAGCCCGGATGGCAAGAGCCTCGCCACCGGCAGCGACGACAACACGGCGTGCCTCTGGGACGCCGAGAAGGGCGGCATACTCGGCGCGCCGCTCGCTCATCGCACCCGGGTCCGCAGTGTTAGTTTCAGCCCGCGGGGGGACACACTTCTGACGACCAGCGCGGACGGCTCGGCGCTTGTCTGGAACACCGCCAATTGCGAGCCTGCCTGCCCGCGTCTGGAGCACCAGGCGAGTATCTGGGTGGCAGCTTTCAGTCCCGACGGATCGAGCGTCGCAACCGGCGGCGACGACAACATCGTGTATCTCTGGAGCGCCGCTTCCGGCGAGCGGCTCGGGCCACCCTTGCTGCACGACGGCAACATCACGGCTCTTGCCTTTCATCCGGCTGGAAACCTGCTTGCCACGGCTTGCGAAGACGGCGCTGCCCGCATGTGGAATCCCGGCTCGGGAGCGCAGGTGGGAAAGAAATTCGTGCACGAAGGTCCCGTGCTGGCCGTGGCGTTCAGCCCCATCGGAGATCTGGTTCTCACCGGCAGCGCGGACCGCACGGCGCGGTTGTGGCGCACGGATTCCGGAGAGCCGGCTTGTGCTCCCATGCGGCACCAGGACCGCGTCGTGGCGGTGGCGTTCAGCCACGATGGCGGCTGTGTCCTCACGGGCAGCGCGGATGGAGCCGCGCGGCTCTGGTCCTCCGAAGACGGCCGGCCTCTCACCCCCGCCTTCCGCCACGGCCGCGGGATCGCGTCGGTTTCCTTCAGCCCCGACGGCAGCAAGGTGCTCACATCGGGCGAAGACAACGTAGCGCGGCTGTGGCAAGCTGTGCCCGGCGCCGCACCGGATCTTCCCGCGTGCGCGGCGCACACCCACGAGGTGATGGCCGCGGCGTTCAGCGCCGACGGTGCGAAGGTCGTGACGGGCGGCGCGGACGGCGCGGCGAGAATCTGGACGGCCGTGACCCTCGATCTCGCGGCTCCGCCTTTGAGTCACGGCAGTCCAATTTTCACCGCCGCGTTCAGCGCCGATGGCAAGGTGCTCGCCACCGGAAGCGAGGATGGGTCACTGCGGCTTTGGGACGCGGATTCCGGCCGGCCGCTCGACCAGGTATTCCGCCACAAGAGTGCCGTTTCGGCGGTTGCGTTCAGTCCGGATAGCAGTACTCTCGCGAGCGGGAGCGACGACGAGACAGGCCAGCTTTGGGATGTCGCGGCCGGCGAGCCAGTCGGCCCGCCCTTGAAACATCGCGGGCCGGTCCGGACGCTCGCGTTCAGCCCGGACGGGCTGGTTCTGGTTACCGGCGGTCACGACCGCACCGCCCGCTTCTGGTTGGCGGCCGACGGAAGTTCGATTGGTTCGCCACTGGAGCACTCGTCCTGGGTGACGTCGGTGGCCTGGTCGCCCGACGGCCTGGGTCTGCTGGTGGCGGCCGGCGACGGAAGCGTCTGCCTGTGGAGCTTGAAATACGACGCTGCCAACGGGCTCAGCGACCCGACCCTGGTCTTCAAGCTGCAGCACCAGGCGAGCATCGAGGAGGTTGCGTTCGTCCCGCATGGCCGCTGCTTTCTGGCGGCAGCCGCCCGTTGGGTCTACTATTACAGCGTGGATGAGGGAACCGGCACACCCATTTCCGCCAGGCTGCTCCCGGGCCGCTGGACCGGCGCATTCCGCTGGGCCGGCAGCGGCGATGTCCTCGACGCGGGGCTGCTCGATACGGGCGACCGGCTTGTCCTCAGAAGCCTGGATCTTCGTCTGCCGGAGACGCCGCCGATTGACGGAGATCCCGAGGGCTTGTTGTACCAGTGGCAGCGCCGCGTCGGACTGAATGTGGATGAAGCAGCAAGAATCTCGCCCACATTCGTCTAGCCTGTATCAGGACCGTTGATTTCGCGCAACAACTGCCGCTGCTTTTCTCCGATGGCTTGCCAGTCGAACCGGCGTTGGGCGTGTGCGTAGGCGGCTTCGGCGATCTCGCGGCGGCGGTCGGGGTTGGCGATCAGCGTCGCGATGCCGGCCGCGAACGATGCGGCGTTATCGGCGATCCAGACGCTGTGACCGTGCAGCAGCCCGAGGCCAGCGCATCCGGATTCGGTGGATACGACGGCGCGTTGCATCGCCATCGCTTCCAGTACCTTGACGTTGGTGCCCGCGGAGACAGTCGTGGGAACCAGGGCCAGGTTGGTTTCGACGTACAGCGGGCGGACGTCAGGGACGAATCCCAACAACCGGATGCGCTCGTCGGGCTTCGGTTCGGGCGAATCGGTGAATGCGCGCCAATAAGTGAGGTGGTCGGGACCGCACACCACTGTCACGGATACCTCCGGGAACTTGTCGCGCAGCAGCGGCCAGACTTGTTCGGTGAAGAAGCGGTACGCCGCGACGTTGGGGAAATGGCGAAACGAACCGATGAATAAAAGGCGCTGCCCCGGTAGTTCCGGTTGCGGCTGGAAGCGCTCCAGGTCCACGCCGTTCTCGATGACGCTGGTTTTCGCGGCCGAACCCAGCAGTGCGGCGTCTTTTTCCGACATCACGACAACATGCGGGTACTCGCCGGCGGCGCGAGTCTCGAAACGGCGCCAACGCCAGGCGTCCCACGCAGCCGTCACCGTCCGGCCGCGCCGCGCGATCTGGGTGAAGAGGTCGAAGGTCACATCGTGCTCCACCAGCACATCGCCTCCGTATTCGGCGAGCTGCGTGTATTCCACCTGCAACAACTCGAAGCCGAAGGCGCGGCGCTCCTCAGCCAGCGCCTGGCGCATGGCGGGCGAACGGAACTCGTGGACTTCGGGTGGCAGAACGGTGGACCAGCGCGGCTCGCGATAGCGCGGCTTGCGCACGAGCACGACGCGCGCGCAGAACTCCAGAAGTGGCGCAGTCTCCAGCTCGGCATCGCCATCGGTGAAAGCCAGCAGCTCGGCGTCGAACTCGCGCGAGATTTCCCGCAGCAGGTGGAAGATGCGAACCGCGCCGCCGTGTGAGAGGGGATACGGGAAATAGGGGGAGAGCACGGCCACGCGGCGGCGGCCGGGGGAGGAGGCACGGCCCTCCAGCACCCGATAGCCTGAGGGCGCTGCCGAGCGCTCGCGCTTCGGCCATGGCCACCACCACGGCCGCAGGTAGATCCGGTCGAGCGGCACGCCGCGCCAGAACAGGAACGAAGCCAGGTCGGGACGCAAGTGGTGGCGTTCCAGGCGCGAGTTGTACGCCAGAATCTTGCGTGGCGCCAGGCGGTAGGCGGCACGGCGGAGCGGGTGCCGCTTGCGCGTGAGCATCACGGGCGCGAGGCCTATGCGGTACCTCTTCAGCTTGCGCCGCATCGCGGGCCAGTTCTCTTCGTCAACCACGAAGTGGCGGCGATCGGGAACCAGCGCGCGGACTTCATCAGCCATGCGGCGGCACAATTCGGCCTCCCCCGAGCAGAAGGTGACCACCACGGCTTCCGGATCTTTTCGCAGAATGCGGAAAATCCACCGCTTGATGGTCTGCTTCACCGCACGGACCTCGATCCCCACAGAACCACGCAGGCTGCCAGCGGAGTAAGCGCGGCGATGGTGGTGACGGGCGTATAGCCGTGGCGGTCGATCAACGCGCCGAATAGCGGCGAGATGACGAGCTGCGCCGCGCCGTACGCGGCCACTAGCATGGACACGGCGAACGCGGCGCGCGCGCGGCCGAAGGCATCGAGCGGCAGCGTATAGGTATTGACGCTGAATGCCGACACCGCAAAGATGCTGAGAGAGATCCCCGCACACGCCCATCCCGCGCCCGGGGCAAGGGGAATCGCCGCGGTCGCGAGCGACACTAGCGCTGCGGCCAGCGAGACGCGAAAACGCGCCGGCACGGCCGCGAGGCCACGATTGATCAGGCGCAGCGAGAGCCATCCGCCCAGGAAGCCGCCGGCCATGGCGACCAGCGGGGGAATCCAGGCGTACCAGGCGGCCTGCTGCACCGTGAGATGGTGCGCGTCGACCAGGTACTGCGTGGTCCAATTGGTCCAGAGCGAGTAACCCACCATGCTGAGCGCGTTGGCGCCGACGAACGCCCACAAGCGCCCATCCCGCAGGATCTCCATGCCGCCGGTATTCCCTAACGTCAGCTGGCGTACCGGGACGCCGCCGGCTCGCCGCGCGGTCCAATTCCAAAGCGGGATCCAGGCGAGGCCGAGGGCGCCGGTCGCGACGAAAGCCTGCCGCCATCCGTAGTGCACGGCGATCCACGTAGCAACCGGCGGCGCTAGCACCGCGCCCAGGCTGACGCCGGCCTGGTTGACGGCATTGCCGAGAGCCCGTTCGGCGGGCTTCAGATACTGGTGGATGGCCTTGCCCGCCGACGGAATGCCGCCGGCTTCAGCCGCGCCCAGCACCACGCGGCAACCGATCAAGCCCGCAAAGCCGCGAGTGAAGCCGGTGGCGATTCCCGCGCAGGACCAGGCGCCAATCGCGAGGCTGATAGCGCGATTCAGGCCGATGTCATCGATCAGCATGCCGGCAAGCGGCGCGCCAGCGGCGTAGGTGACGGAGAACGCGCCGAGAATCCAGCCATACTGTTCGCGCGACAGATGGAAATCGGCGCGCACCAGCGGAGCCAGCGTGGCGAGCGCCTGGCGGTCCAGGTAATTGATGGCGGACGAGAGCACGAAGACCGCCAGCACCAGCCAGCGGTAACGCTCCGCGCCGGTGGTTCCCGTCACTGGAACTCGATGGTGGCCACTTCGCCTTGCGTGGCCAGGCGAGCGTTGGCTTTGAGGATATATTCGATCGTGACGCGCCGCGGCTTTTGAACTCCGCAGCCCAATTTCGCCTCGCCGGCTCCCAGAATGACCACCTGCGACGCGTCGTTCACCAGTAGCTTCACAGTCTTGCGGTCTTCGCTTTCCACCGTGAGCCGGGCCTGCTTGCCCAGGCAATCCACCTGTTTGAGTGTGCCGGACACCTTGCTGTCGGGCTTCGGGCCGTCCCACCAGGGCACCGCGTGAGGATCGGGCTTAGCCTCGCCGCCATTGTACTTCGCCTCGGCGGCGTGCAACTCGGCTTGCGCGGCTGCTTTCAGGCGGGCGAGCTCGCGCGCTTCCTCATCCGCCTGGCGTTGCTTTTCGGCGGCCTCGTACTCGACGCGCTGGCCCTCGACGGCCAGGCGCGCCTGCCGCATGCGCTCGCGCTCGGCCGGATCGGTGGCCGCCTGTTCGGCTTCCCTCCAGGCCTTGGCCGCTTCGATGAAGTTGTGATCCGTGAGGTAGCATTCAGCCAGGGAGTGCCAGTACGAAGCGTTGCGCGGGTCCCGTTCGGCCGCCGCTTTCCAGTGCGCCAGACGCTTGCGCGGATCGGTATCGCGGGCGGCTAGCATGGCGAACGGCTCGTCGAGTTTGGGATTGATGCCGGCCGCGTGCAGCAGGGCTTGTTCCGCCTTCGCATTATCGGGCTCGAGGCGCGCGTACTCGATGTAGCAGCGCGCGCTGGTAGCGCCGGCTTCCATTGCGGCGGCAAAGTGGGCGCGCGCTTCGTCGCGCTGACGGTCGCGCAGGGCTAGCAGGCCGAGGCCTTCCTCGGCTTCCGGAATCTTGAGGTGATCGCGGATCAGCGCCTGGTACTCGGCGGCGGACTGGCTGCCGGCCAGCAAGTCGGCGCGCGCCAATCGCACGTCGGCGTCGGAGATCGGCTTTTCATGAAAATCGGCTGGAGCCATAGGACGGCTGGAAAGCGAGGTGGTCCGAAAATCTCCCGCGGCGAAATGCTGTTTGGTTTGCGCTTCGATTTCAGCCGCGGATTTCCCGAAGGCGTTGCGATAGGCGGGGTCGTCCTCCACGCCCTTGCGGAGGTTGTAGAGGAGCACGCGCAGCTTGCCGTAGAACTCAGGCCCGGCGATGAGCAGGTGGATGCGCGCCCAATCCAGATCGGGTTTGGCGGGTGGCGCGCCGACGGTGATGTGGATCCCGTTCACCTCGAAGGTGGAAAAGAACTCGGCGAGGCCGTGTTCGAACGCCGCGGGCATGCGATTCACATTGGAGTTGAGGAACAGCCTGGTGAGTTCGCGATAAACCGCCGGCGGTACGGGAGCTTTTTCGGGAAGCACGATGGCGTAACAACCGCGGCCGTGGCCCACCGGCGCCGAATTTGTCCAGCCCTTGGCATTCTTGAACACGAGGATGCGCACGGGTTCGGGCGTGCCGAGATCCTGCTCCCCGACGATTTGGCCGATGGCGTTGCGGAACTCTTCGAAGGTGACCATGGCTTCCTGGCCGATACGCTCGCCGGCGTCGGTCAGGACCTCGAACGGGCCGGACGTATAGCGAACCCAATGGTCGGCGGCCATCAGGCATGGAAGCAGGCAGAAGAAGATCAGCCGGCGCATGTATCTTCATTATCCTCCGGGCACAAGTTTCTCGATAACTTTCGGCGATCTGTCAAGAAACACTCCATCCGCGATAGCCTGGGAACAGAATGACCCGCTGCCGTGCTGCTCTCCGATGCGCCATGGCGGCTGCCTCGTTCCTGTTCCTCGTGCTCACCGCTCATGCTGACAGCCAGCCCACGGTGCTCGGCAATCTGCTCGTCTTTTTCGAGGAAGGCAGCGACGGTAACCGCAACCTGAACGTTGTTCCTCTCGAGGAGAGCGCGGCCCTGAGAGTCATCGGCCGCGCGGCCATCCAGTCGCACAACGCCATCCACGCGCAAGCCGCGTTCGAGGACAATGTCATCCTGCTCTTGTGGGATCAGGTCGAGGTCTACAGCCTCAAACAGCCTTCATCCCCCAAACGAGTCGCGTCGTATCAGATCAAAAGTCAACGCGTCTCCACGTCCGGCTTTCCGCGCATCGAGCAGACGGCTGACCGTAAGTTCCTGATCCTCTCACCGGTCGGCGCCGCGGAACTGACAGCAAACCCTGACGGAATCCGTTGGAGCCTGGCCGACATCGAGATGACATCCGACCTGGAGCAGAAAGCTCACACCCTGTCCCCTGCGCAGGAACTGAGTGATCGGGCGTTGGCTAACGATCGCGATTCCTTGCGCCCACGAGTGTTGAAGGAGAGCGCCAGGTTCCGATACGAAAGGATCTGGGAACGGCGAACCAAGCCCGGCCTGATCACTCACACCGAGTATCTGCGCAAAGTGGACAAGGCTCACGGCAAGATCCTCTCCAGACTCCTTCTCAGCGAGGAACAGGAGACCATCGACTGAACTGGACGTGGCGCAGCTCCCAGGCGCCGCGCATTTCTTTCCCGAAACCCCGCTCGATTCTCCTCGTGCCTCCGTGTATCATCGCAATGAGGTAGCTTCGTGTCCGAAAATTCTTTCCGCAGCCGTCGATTCCCCGTTCTCTTGCTCGTGGCGTGTGCCGCGTCAATGGCCGCGCAACAGCCCGCCGGGCCTCCGCCGCAAGCCCCCGCCGCCCCGACGCGGGCAGAAATCCTGCGCGGCGAGTACGGCCAGTATCGCGCCAACAACGATCTGCTCTTTTACCATCTCGACATCCGCGTCGACCCGGACAAGAAGCTCGTCAGCGGCAAGAACACGATCCGCTTCAAGATGCTCAAGGACGACACGCGCATCCAGCTCGATCTCTTCGCCAACCTCAACGTCGACAAGATTCTCCTCGGCGACGCCACCCTGAAGTACGAGCGCGAGCTCGGCACGGTCTTCGTCGATTTCCCCGAAACCCGCAAGGCCGGGCGCACTTACTCCATCGACTTCTACTATTCCGGAACGCCGCGCCAGACCGGCCGGTTCGGCGGCTTCACTTTCGGCAAAGATCCCGCCGGCCGCCCCTGGATCTACACCTCGTGCGAGGGCATCGGCGCCAGCCTGTGGTGGCCCAACAAAGACCAGTGGCGCGATGAGGTCGAGAGCATGCAGCTCAGCGTGGCCATCCCCAGTTCGCTCACCGATGTTTCCAATGGAAAATTCATGGGCAAGACCGACCTCGGCGACGGCTACACCCGCTGGGATTGGCTCATCCAGTACCCCATCAACAACTACGACGTTTCGCTGAACATCGGCAACTACGAGCATTTCTCCGACCGCCTCGGCGATCTGCCACTCGACTTCTACGCCCTGCCCGAAGACCTGGACAAGGCCAAAACGCAATTCGCGCAGGCTAAGGGAATGCTCGAAGCTTACCAGCACTACTTCGGCGAGTACCCCTTCAAAAAGGATGGCTACAAGCTGATCGAAGTTCCGTACTCCGGCATGGAGCACCAGAGCGCCGTCACTTACGGCAACCACTTCGCCAACGGTTACCTGGAGCGCGACTGGACCGGCGTCGGAATCAGCCCGCGCTTCGACTTCATCATCATTCACGAAAGCGCCCACGAATGGTTCGGCAACAGCGTCACCGCCGCCGACGTATCCGACATGTGGATCCACGAAGGCTGGGCCACCTATCTCGAGGCTCTATACGTCGAGTACACCTACGGGCACGACGAGGCTCTGAAGTACCTAAACGGCTACAAGTCGAAAGTCAGGAACCAGCAGCCCATCATTACCCAGCGCGGCATCAACCGCACTCCGCCGCAGGACATGTACTTCAAGGGCGCGCTCTTCATCAACACCCTGCGCAGCGTGGTGAACGACGACAAGCGCTGGTGGGCGCTCTTGCACGATTTCTACCAGCACTTCAAGTACAAGAACATCATGACCGAGGATGTGGTCGCCTACTTCAACCAGAAGACGGGAATGAACCTCACCCCGATCTTCGATCAGTATCTCCGCCACACCGCGCTCCCCACCCTCGAGCTGAAGTTCGATGACGCTGCGGGCACGGTCTCTTACCGTTGGCAGGCCGACGAACCGGCATTCGCGATGCCCGTCCGCGTCGGCGCCAGGGAGAGCTGGCAAATCATCCAGCCAACAGCCGACTGGAAGAACATGAAGACGCCGCTCAAGAAGGACGAATTCCAGGTTGCTACCGATCTCTACTTCATCAACGTGAAACAGTAGCCACAAGCTCAGCAAGGCAGGTTGGCAACCTGCGACCGATTGTCAATCGGTCCAAGCGGGCGAACTCGAGCTTGTGCCTACACTCCTATGCCCACCCGCCAGAGCAAATATCCGATCGCCTGCTTTACGTAGTTCCACTGGTCGCGCAGTAATTCAGGGCTATGCTCTTTGCGCGGAGAGCCGTAGACGCTGAGGCCGCGGAACTGCAGCATTCTCTTCACGCGGTAGATATGGTATCCGTCGCTCACCACAATTACCGAGCGCAGGCCCATGCGGCGCATGATTTCCGCCGCCATGACGGTAGATTCGACCGTGGTCTCGGCCTCGTTCTCGACGATGATCGCCTCCGCCGGCACTCCGCGGCCGATCAAGTAGGAACGGCCCACGCCGCCCTCGGTAAAAACCGGGTCGCCGCCGGCGCCTCCGGTGGTCATGATGCGCGGCGCGAGCCTGCGCTGGTAGAGCTCCAGCGCGTGGTCGAGTCGCGCCCGGAACACCTGCGAAGGCCGCCCGCGATACTCGGCGGCGCCCAGCACCAGGATCAGGTCGGAGGGCTGGGCTTCATCACGCGTGGATTGGTGAGCGATCCGCACGGAAACGTACGCGATCTCCAGGAACAACGCGGTCACAGCAACGATGATCGCGGCCCATACGGCACGTCGCATCTGCGGTATTCTGATCGTTCAGAACTCATTGTAAATCGCATGTCCAGGCCGGAGACGATCACGAGCGCCGCGAATCCGCTGCTGAAGGATGTGCGGCGCGCGATCGTGCGCGGCAGCCTTACCCACGAAGGATGGTGCGTGGCCGAGACGTTCCACCTGCTGGAAGAGGCGCTGCGCTCGGACTGCGAGGTGAAGGTGGTCCTGGCGGCTGAATCGGTGCGGTCGGCGGCCGAGGGGCACGTGCGGAGACTCGCGGGCGTCAAGGTGGTGGTGGCGCCGGACGCGCTGCTGCGAAGCGTGTCGGGAACCGAAACCAGCCAGGGGGTTATAGCGCTGGTGCGTCCGCCGGAATGGAGTCTGGAGCAATTGTTCCGCGGGTGCCCGCTGGTGGTGCTGCTCGACGGATTGCAGGATCCGGGAAACGCCGGGGCCGTCATTCGGGCAGCGGAAGCGTTCGGCGCAAGCGGAGCGATCTTCCTCAAAGGCACGGTGAGCCCCTACAATTCGAAGACGCTGCGGGCGTCGGCCGGCTCTCTGTTTCGCGTCCCGTTCCTGCACGGCGTGGACGCAGCGCTGGCGCGCGCGGCGCTGAAACAGAACAAGGTGGAATTGTACGCCGGGGTGCCGGCCCGGGCACACGGGGCGGCGCGTTCGCTGGCGGAGATCGACCTCACGGCGCGGTGCGGCCTGATCATCGGAAACGAGGCTCACGGCGTCAGCAACGCGCTGCGAACGGCCGCGCTGGACGTTTCCATTCCCACGGTGGGGGTCGAATCGCTGAACGCTGCGATGGCCGCCGGCATTCTGCTCTACGAGGCGCGGCGGCAGAGGGCGTTGCGGCAGTGAGCCTGTTCGACACCAGCCCGCCCTCGCAACCGGAACCCGACAAGGGGAAGCGTCCGCTCGCTGAGCGGATGCGCCCGGTGCGCCTGGAGGACTTCGTCGGCCAGGAGCACATCCTGGGGTCCGACAAGCCGCTGCGGCGGCAGATCGAGCGCGATGAGCTGACCTCGATCATTCTCTGGGGACCGCCCGGCGTGGGCAAGACCACACTGGCCAAGCTGATTGCGCGCATCACGCGCTGCGAGTTCATCCCGTTCAGCGCGGTGTTGAGCGGGATCAAGGAAATCAAGGCGGTGATGGCGGACGCCGAACGCCTGCGCCGCATGGGACGCCGCACCATCCTGTTCATCGACGAAATTCACCGCTTCAATAAAGCGCAACAGGATGCGTTTCTGCCGTACGTGGAGCGCGGCGACATAATCCTGATCGGCGCGACCACGGAGAATCCGTCCTTCGAAGTGATCTCGGCGCTGCTATCGCGCTCGCGGGTCTATGCGCTCCGCCTGCTCACCGTCCCGGAGATCGTAACGCTGCTCAAGCGCGCTCTGCCGGTGGTGGGGCTGGAGGCGTCCGGGGAACTGCTGGAGCAGATCGCGATCTACTCCAACGGCGACGCGCGGCAGGCGTACAACACGCTGGAGGCAGCGGCGGCGGCCGCCGGGGGAACCGTTTTGACCGAGGCCGCGGTGCAGGATGCGATCGAGCGGAAGGTGCTGCTCTACGACAAAGGCGGCGAGGAGCACTATAACCTGATTTCGGCGCTGCACAAGTCGGTGCGCTCGAGCGACGTTGACGCTTCGCTCTACTGGCTCACCCGCATGCTGGAGGCCGGCGAGGATCGCTTGTACATCGCGCGGCGCCTCATCCGCATGTCCATCGAAGACATCAGCATGGCCGATCCGCGCGCGCTGGAGCAGGCTGTCGCGGCCATGCAGGCGGTGCACTTCCTGGGGATCCCCGAGGGCGACCTGGCGCTGGTGCAGGCGGCCATCTACCTCTGCGCAGCGCCGAAATCCGACGCCGCGTACCGGGCCATGGGCGCGGTGCACGAAGATGTGGAACAGACCATCGCCGAGCCGGTCCCGATGAATCTGCGGAATGCCGTGACGCGCAGCATGAAGGAGTGGGGATACGGCGAGGGCTATCAGCACGCGCACCAATTCGAGGACGCCGTTGTAGACATGGATTGTCTGCCGCCGTCGCTGGTGGGGCGGCAGTACTATTTCCCGTCGGACCGGGGCGTGGAAAAACGGATTGGGGAGCGGCTGGAAGAAATCAGACGGCTGAGGGCACGCAAGTGAACGCTCTGAGCCGCGAACGTCAGTGGGCGGAGGCTGAATCGCATCGGGTGGGCCTCCGTTGCGTGTCCTTTCGGCGAGCGTGCATTCGGTCATCGAGCCGTGCTTTCAGGACGATCCCACCAAGGATGCGGTCCTTCCCGGATTTGTTGGGGGCACCTGCTGGAAGCAATGGCGGGTGCGTCGCCGACAGGTGCGTCGCCGACAGGCCCCATATAGAGTGGTTCAGGTAGACTGAGTAGATCATGCGCGGGCGCCGCAATGTTCTCTTAGTGATTGTCAGTCTCCTCTCCGTAGATCTCGCGGTTCTTGGGCAAGCTTCGCACGACTATGCTACGGAAGCGCCGGTTCAGGATTCGAGGGACGGAATCATAGTGTTGGGAGGTGGCTATTTCGAAAACGAGAATACGGCCGCCCTACTGAGGAGAATGATCGATCTTGCAGGTGGCGCGGGCATCTTCGTGGTAATTATTCCAACCGCCGATTCTCAGTTGGAACCGGCAACAGGGACTGGAGTGTCCACTAGTCTGATCGACTACGAGAAGGCTGTCAGTGTTGCCTTTGCCCGCCTCGGCGTGGCACATGCGACGGTGTTACACACGCGGGATCGACGCGTGGCGGATTCCGAGGCATTTGTCGCTCCGTTGCGGAGCGCCAATTGTGTATGGATTCCAGGAGGCTCTCCGCAACTTTTGTTCGATGCTTATCCAAAGACAAGAGTGCAGGGCGAAGTCCAGGGTGTGCTCAATCGAGGCGGCGTGGTGGCGGGAGACTCCGCGGGAGCGTTGCTTATTGGCCAGGAGTGGCTCTCGATTGATCCGGTTCATCCGGAGATTTTGCCGGCGGCTCCGCAAATTGGTTTAGGCCTGCTCCGTGACGCGTTCGTTATGGCGCACGTGAACCGCTACAAAGCGGGCGTGGTTACGTTGGGCTCCAAGACGTACGTTTCCACGCACCAGGAAGTTTCGGGCATTCTCATTGAGGAACATACCGCGGTCATGATTCAACGCGGCCAAATCACCCGCTTGATTGGAACTGGGCGAGCGGGCATCGTTGACGCTGGCAGCCACGGGGCCGATTCGGTGGCTTGGCTATCAGGAACGGCGCGATATGACCTGCACAGACGAGAATTCGTTCAGTGATGCCCAATGCTTCCCAGGAGGCTCCGACCGGAGTCTTCTTGGCCTGGAAACGGCGGCGGCCTATGCCCGGAGGCAGTGGCCATCGCTTGCACGCCAACCCTCCGCTCACTAACGTTCGCGGCACAGAGGCTGCTGCGTCGAGGACACCTATTTCTTCGGCGCCAGCTTCAGGTTGATGACCACGTCTTTGCGCGAATCGAAAATGCTGAGCGTCCGGGTCGGGCTGACCGAGTCTTTGTAGAACGCCGAGACTTCATACTCGATATCGGGGCTCAGGCCGCGAAAATAGTAGGCGCCGTGCTCCTGGGTGTAAAAGGAACGGACCTGCTTGGTCTTGGTGTCTTTCAACTGCACCACGGCTCCGACCACGGCGCTGTCATCGGCGGCCGTGACCACGCCGGACACGTTGCGGGTGGGCGGCTCCTTCTTTTTTTGCGCAAAACCGGCGGAAACGCAGAGAAGCAAAGCCACCAGAATTGCGGAAACCGTTTTCACTTCCAGTCCTCGTCGGGTTCTTCGTCTTCCTCCTCCAGGTAGCTGTCTTCTTCTTCGTCCTCCTCTTCGAGTTCTTCGGCTGATTCCAGCTCCAGGGGGGCGGTGCTCACGACTCGCAGGTCGGCGCCGCACTCGTCACAGCTCACGGTGTCACCTTCATCGACGTCCTCTTCATCCACATCGATTTCGCCATCGCACACTGGACAGGTAACCATGAATACTTCCTCCCGAAATATTACTGTTATACGATAACCTGCGCGCTTTGCAACTCCATATTTAGCACTATTTTCGCCTCACCGGCCGGGCGCGGAAGGGATCTGCCGGGAGGCGGGTTTCATTGCCGCTCCCTGGCCGGAATACGGCCGCTGCGGCGCGCCCAGGCCACCATCACCGACCGGCGCAACGCGCGCGGGACGACGCTCATCAGCGCCACCACCAGCCGGTAACGGAAGCCGGGGATCACGAACAAGCGTCCTCGCTCCAGGCCGGCCATCGATGCGGCCACCACCGTTTCGGCGGGCATCCACCAGGCCGGTGACGCGAGTTTGCTCCGATCCATGCTGGCTGCATCGTGAAACTCCGAGTAAGTAAAGCCGGGGCAAAGCGCCTGCACGCGCACGGCGGAGCCGGCGCTTTTGAGCTCCATCCACAGACCTTCCGTGAACGCATTGATCCAGTTCTTGGTGGCGCCGTAGCTCAAGGCGCCGGGGCTGACTAAAAAGCCGGCCACCGAAGCCACATTGATGATGGCGCCAGCGTTGCGGGCAACCATCCCCTGCAGCGCGGCGTGGGTCAGCCGCAGCGTCGCCAGGACGTGCAGGCGGTGCATGCGCTCCTGCCCTTCGATCTCAGCCTCGCTGAACCGTCCGGGGATTCCGAATCCGGCGTTGTTCACCAACAGCGCCAGGTTGGGTGCGGAGCGGAGGCGATCCTCGACCCGCTTGAGATCGGCATCGACCACGAGGTCAGCCTCGATGGCCTCAGCGGAAACGCCGTGGCGGTTCGCGAGCTCATGAGCGAGATCCTCCAGCCGGTCCTTGCGTCGGGCAACCAGGAGAAGGTCTGAACCACGCGCTGCCAGGGCCCGGGCGAACGCCGCGCCGATCCCGCTCGAGGCGCCGGTCACCGCCGCGAGCTGCCGTTGCTGTGCCATCCTTACATGGTAGCCGCGCAAGGCTGGGCTTCTGGCGGCACCGGCGCGGAGAAGTCGGCATGGCTGGCGGTCCTTATATAATATGGATATACATGCACCAGACGAGAAGTGAGCGGTCTGTGGATCTGAACCCTGGAGAAACTCAAGAGTGGCTGGAATCCCTGGACCAGGTGATCGACGACGGAGGTCCCGAACGCGCGCGGTATTTGCTGGAGCAACTCGCGGAGCGGGCGCGAACCAACGGCGCCGAGCTGGCGGTTCATCTGAACACGCCCTACGTCAACACCATTCGCGCCGCGGATGAGGTTCCGTATCCGGGCGACCGCGCCATGGAGCGGCGCATCAAGAGCCTGATCCGCTGGAATGCCATGGCCATGGTGGTGCGGCAGAACAAGTACGACCCGGGCATCGGCGGCCACATTTCCACTTATGCGTCGCTGGCCACGCTGCTGGAGGTCGGCTTCAATCACTTCTTCCATGCGCATTACGGCGACCAGCCGGGCGACCTGATCTACTTTCAGGGACACGCCTCGCCGGGTGTGTACGCGCGCGCCTTCCTGGAAGGGCGCCTGACTGAAGAACACCTGAAGAATTTCCGCCACGAGCTGCGCGAAACTCCGGGGCTCTCTTCCTACCCGCACCCGTGGTTGATGCCCGATTTCTGGCGCTTTCCGACCGTTTCCATGGGTCTCGGGCCGATCAACGCCATTTACCAGGCGCGGTTCATGCGGTACCTCGAGAATCGCGGCCTGATCCAGCCAACGCCGCGCAAGATCTGGGCGTTTCTGGGCGACGGCGAGATGGACGAGCCGGAGTCCATGGGCTCGCTGACCTTGGCTTCGCGCGAGAAGCTGGACAACCTGATCTTCGTCATCAACTGCAACCTTCAGCGCCTGGACGGGCCGGTGCGCGGCAACGGCAAAATGATCCAGGAACTGGAAGCGGCTTTCCGCGGCGCGGGCTGGAACGTGATTAAGGTGATCTGGGGCGGCGATTGGGACGAGTTATTGCGCCGCGACACCACCGGCCTGCTGGAGAAACGCATGGGCGAGGTGGTGGACGGCGAATTCCAGACCTACATCACCAAGGACGGCGCATATATCCGCAAGAACTTCTTCGGCCGGTACCCGGAATTGCTCGACCTGGTTTCGCACCTGAGCGACGAAGACCTGTTACGCCTGCGGCGCGGCGGGCACGACCCCAAGAAGGTCTACAACGCCTACAAGGTAGCGGTGGAGAGTACAGGGCAGCCCACGCTGATCCTGGCCCATACCATCAAGGGCTACGGCCTGGGCGAAGCGGGCGAGGGCCGCAACATCACGCATCAGCAAAAGAAGCTCAACGAGCAGGAGATGCTGCATTTCCGCTCGCGCTTCGAGATTCCGATCCCGGAGGAGACGGCGCACCACGCTTCGTTCTACCGGCCGCCGGCAGATAGCCCCGAGATCAGCTACATGCACGAACGCCGGCGGCAGTTGGGCGGATACGTGCCGTATCGCTCGGTGACGGCGGGAAACCTGGCAGCGCCGCCGCTCGATTACCTCAAGGAATCGCTCGAAGGATCGGCGGGCCGCGAAGTTTCGAGCACCATGGCGATGGTGCGGGTGCTGACGCTGCTCATGAAGCATCCGGAGATCGGCAAGCGGGTGGCTCCGATCATTCCCGACGAGGCGCGCACGTTCGGCATGGAGTCGTTGTTCCGGCAGTTCGGAATCTACGCCAGCCAGGGACAGCTCTACAAGCCGCACGACGCGGAGATCTTCCTGTACTACAAGGAATCCAAGGACGGGCAGATTCTGGAGGAAGGCATCACCGAAGCCGGCTCGATGGCGTCTTTCACGGCCGCGGGCACAGCGTACGTGAACTTCTCGCTGGAGATGATCCCGTTCTTCATTTACTACTCGATGTTCGGGTTCCAGCGTGTGGGCGACCTGGTGTGGGCGTTCGGCGACGCGCGCGGCAAAGGCTTCCTGTGCGGCGGCACGGCGGGGCGCACAACGCTCGCCGGCGAGGGCTTGCAGCACCAGGACGGGCACAGCGTGGTCCTGGCCAGCACGATGCCCACTTGCGCGGCGTACGATCCGGCGTTCGCGTACGAAATCGCCATCATCGTGCAGGACGGCATCCGCCGCATGTACCAGGAGCAGGAGGACCGGTTCTACTACCTGACGCTCTACAACGAGAATTACGCGATGCCGCATATGCCGGAGGGATTGAATCCGGAGGATGTGATCAAAGGCATCTACCGGTATCGCGCCGCGGAAAACGGCAAGGCGAAGGCCCAACTGTTCGGCAGCGGTCCCATCCTGAACGAAGCGCTGCGCGCGCAGCGGATTCTGCAGGAGCGGTACGAAGTGCCCACGGACGTGTGGAGCGTGACCAGCTACAATGAGCTGCGCCGCGAAGCGTTGCGCGTGGAACGCTGGAACCGGCTGCACCCGGATGCGCCGGCGCGGACGCCGCACATTCTGGAGGCGCTGAAGGGCGCCGAGGGCCCCGTTGTAGCCGCCACCGATTATATGAAAGTGGTGCCCGACCAGCTCGCGCCGTGGCTCTCCGGCCGCATGGAAACGCTCGGCACGGACGGCTTCGGCCGCAGCGACAATCGCGAGTACCTGCGGCGACATTTCGAGATCAATGCCGAATCGATCGCGGCAGCGGCGCTATCGCGGCTGGCGCGCGACGGTCAGTTTGACGCCAAGAGAGCAATGGCGGCCTTCACCGAACTGGGCGTCGATACAGAAAAGATCGACCCGGCACAGGCCTGAAACCGCCGGATTCCGGATGCAAATCGGCCAGCGCGTCGCGATCCTCGGGATGGTGGTTTCGGGCGCGCTTGCGGTGATCAAAATCGTCGCCGGCATGGCGGGCCATTCCACCGCCGTCGTGGCGGACGGCCTGGAATCCGCCGGCGACGTCTTCGCCTCCGGTTTCGTCCTGCTGGGGCTGACGCTCGCGGCCAAGCCGGCCGACGAGGACCACCCCTACGGCCACGGACGAATCGAAATTCTGACGGGCCTGTTGATCGGGCTGGTGCTGACCGCCGGCGGCGCCCTAATCACCTTCGGCTCATTCGAAAAGCTCGGCCAACCGCGGCAGCCGCTGGCGGCGTTCGTCGTCTGGCCACTGGTGGTTTCGGCTCTGGCCAAAATCGGCCTGGCATCTTCCAAGTTTCACTACGGCCACAAGCTGCGCAGCGCCGCTCTGACCGCCGATGCATGGAACGATGCCATGGATACCCTGTCGGCCACGTCGGCTCTGGTGGCTGTGGGGATGACTCTGTCGGACCCCGTGCGCTTTCTGGATGCCGATCGCTACGGCGGCATGGCTGTTGGGCTGATCGTGATCTTCACCGGCGTGCGCGTGGCGCGCGAAACAGCGTTGCAGTTAATGGACACCATGCCCGACGACAAGCGCATGGATGAAGTCCGTGCGGTGGCAACCGCTGTAGCGGGGGTGCGAGGGGTGGAGAAGTGTTTTGCGCGGAAGACGGGTTTGCGGTATCACGTGGATCTGCACCTGGAAGTGGACCCGGAGATGACCGTGCGGCAGTCACACCAGATCGCGCACAACGTGCAGCTTCACGTGAAAAAAACGCTGGATTGGGTTGCGGATGTGCTGGTGCACGTAGAGCCGGCGCCGTAAGCGTGCGCCACCTGGATGCCTGCGTCGTATAATAGGTTCGCGGGCTTCGGCCTGCATCGATGAAACAGTAAAGACGACCTCCGACTGATGTTCATTGCCGCGCAGGGCGGCAAGTAAGGAGCGTATGTCTTTACTGAATGTTTTTGGTCTCTCCTTTCGATATCCGTCTACCATCGAGCTGTTCCGCGATGCGACCTTTGCCATCGAGCCAGGCGATTGCCTGGCCATCGTCGGCGCCAACGGCGCAGGCAAATCGACGTTGCTGCGCATCCTGGCAGGGGAGCTGGAGCCGGGCGCGGGCACGATCGCGCGGCGGAAGGACCTGCGGGTGGCGTATGCCGGTCAACAGGGCGCGGCGGGCGGCAGCTCCCTGTTCGACTACGTCTTCAGCGCGCGGCCGAATCTGGCGGGGCTCCGGGCGCGGCTTCTCTGCCCGCAGCGGGAATCGCCCTGCGATTACGCCGAACTGGTAAACGAGTACGAGGCCGCAGGAGGGCACGCGGCCGAAGCGCACACCGAGCGCATTCTGGGCGGGCTGGGATTCGCGCCGCCGGAATGGGAGTTGCCGCCCGCTAACCTCTCCGGCGGGCAGCGGACCAGAGCGGGCCTGGCACGCGCGCTCCAGGCCGAGGCGGACTTGCTGCTGCTCGACGAGCCGACAAATCATCTCGACGTTTCGGCGCGCGAATGGCTCGAAGAGCAGCTCGCCGCGCGGAGCGGCGCCTGCGCGCTTGTGTCGCACGACCGAACCTTGTTGCGAAAGGTGGCGACCCGGGTCCTGGACATCGAGCGAGGGCGCGTGAAGGTGTACGAAGGCGGTTACGACGAGTACCGTGCACTGCGGGCGCTGGCCGAGAGGCAGGCCTGGGAGAACTACCAGGCGTTTCAGCGCCGCAAGGCTGCCGCCGAGCAGGCCGCCGAGAGACGATCGCGCCTGGCGCA
>Ga0335081_10001615_pt1 | contig 35951 bp, 24 predicted proteins | sample Lox_Sample_35_FD_206713 | JGI IMG/M metagenome (GOLD analysis project Ga0335081, IMG submission 206713) | Soil microbial communities from Loxahatchee National Wildlife Refuge, Florida, United States - Lox_Sample_3.5 | ecosystem: Environmental > Terrestrial > Soil > Wetlands | place: USA...
ACCCGCGCCTTCCACAATCACTTCTTTGCCGCCGTATGTCTTAACCGTGATGGAGCCGTTCAGCACGGTGCAGTTCACCACGCGGGGGTGCGAAGTGTTCCGCGCGGGCACCACTATGCGGTCGCCCGTGGTGTCTTGCGCGCAGCCAAGCGCGCAGACCGCAAGTGCCAGGCCCATCAGATCCAGGAATCGTTTCATGGCAGTGTACCTTCTCAATTCCCTTTCGAATGCAGGCGGATGGAGCCGTTCAACGTACGCAGCGACAGCTCCGTGCCGCCTTTGCCGGCGCGCACTTTCATCTCGCCGCCGGTGCGGTAAATATACCGGTCGCCGTCAACCCGGCCCTTCACCGTCATGGGAACGGTGGTCACGTCGAAATCCGAGTACACGCCGCCGTGGAGCGTGTGGATCGCCAGATCCGCGTCCAGGGTGGGCTGGAAGTACAGGTCGATCGAGCCGTTCAGGGTTTCGAATGACGACTGGTGAACCGGATTCCGCGTGAACGCGATCCTCACCGGGCCGTTGAGAGTCTTGGCGGCGCCCGAGCCGCCGATCTGGTCCATATTGATTCGGCCGTTCAAGGTATGGACCTGGAAATCGCCGCGAGAGTCCTTTACCTCGATAGCGCTGTTCAGCGTGCCCAAATCGAGTTGAGCGCCGGCCGGAACCTGGATCTCGAAGTCGAAGATCACGCGGTAGCCATAGTAGTCGTCGCCGCGGTAGTTGAAGCCGTGATGCGAGCGGAAGGGACCGTCCACGTAGAGCTTCACCGAATCGCCCTGCTGCGTCATCTCGAGCGTCACTTCCTTCTTCGCGTCGTCCATGGCCGCTCTCGACTCCGCGCGGATCTGCTTGTCGACCGTCACCACGATCTCCGAACCGGTGGTGCCGGTCACGTGAATGTAGCCGTTGACGTTATCGACCAGCAGCTTGGCGGCGTTATCGCCCGCCGCTACTTTGAACGTCTTGTGAATGGTCTGGTTGTCTTCGTATCTCCAATAACGGTCGTCCCAGCGATCGGCCGCGAGAACGGGCAGCACCATGAGTGACATCACGATCAGGCGTTTCACTTGGATACCTCCAATCTCTGGATACCGGCGGACGCGCGCTGCCGCACGGATTCATCGGCCTGCGCATCGGCAGCCAGCTTGCGCAAAGCCGGAACCGCGGTCTTTTCGTTTGCCTGCACCAACACGTCCATGAGCGCAATCTGGACCAGCGGCGAATCCTGCAGCGGCAAGGCATCCACCAGAGCGCGCCGTGTCTCGGGATTGCCTGACAGCTTCTCCAGGGCATCGACCGCGCTCAGCCGCACATTGACGTTGCTATCGTGGTTCAAGGCGTGGAGCAGCGCCTGCACCATGTCCGGCGCCGGCCTTGATACCTGGTTGCTGTAGGTCACGCCCCGGATCCGCGAGCTGGGCGATTGATCCTGGAGCATGGACATCGCCACTACCTGCCGCAAATTCTCCACCTGGTTCTGCAACTGCGCGATCTCCGGGTTTGCCGCACGCGGTCTCTCGAGGTAATGCCCTCCGAACCCGCCGCCGACCAGCAACGCCACCGAGAGCGCCGTCTGCCAGGCCGCCCGCGCCGGCCACCAGCCCGCGGCCAACCATTTTCGTTTGGCGGTGAGGGTGCGCTCGCGTCCCTGATCCATTCCTGCCTGATACGCTTCCAGCACTTCCAGGAAACGCGACCGCATGGCCCGGTCCGGCTCGATCACTGGTATGGACTCCAGCCCGCGCCACACCGCGCCCAACTCCGCCACTTCGCCGCGGCAGCCGGAACAGGTTTCCAGGTGACCGATGAAGTCCTCCCGCGCCGCGCTATCCAGACGCCCGGCCAGCAGCTCCGGGATCTGTTCGCGCATTCGTTCGCAATTCATGACGCCCTTTCTCCACTCAGTGCGAAGAACCGTTCGCTCAGATCGCGCAGCGCCCGGTACACCCGCACCTTCACCGTCCCCACCTCGCACTTCAAGATGGAGGCGATGTCTTCGTACTTCAACTCCAGGAACCGGCTCATGATGAGCACTTCCCGCTTCTCCCGCGGCAGGGCCGCCAGAGCGCGGCGAAGCAGCACGGCTTCCTGTTTGCTTTGGGCCTGACGGTCCGGCAGCGCGTCCGGACCGCGCTGTTCTACGAACTCATCGGGCAGCTCGACTTCCGGTTTTTGCCGGCGGGCCCAGTCCAAGTGGACGTTTCGCCCCACCTGGAACAGCCAGGCGCGGAACGACGTCTCCGGCTGGTAGGTGAGCCGATATTTCAGGATGCGGAAAAACACCTCCTGGACCAGGTCTTCGCTCACCGCCCGGTTGGAAGTCAGGTGCAGGAAATAGTGGAAAAGAGCACGGTAATAGCGTTCGAAAAGCGTTTCGAGCTTTCCCACATCCCCCGCCCGAACTTCCAACATGATCAGTTCGTCGTTCACTTCACTTTCCGTTACGTAGGAGAATACCGGCGAAACGGAAAAAGGTTACCAGAAATGAGGGGATTGGGGGCAGGGCAGGCGGCGCCGTCTGCCCTGCTGGAAAAACCGGCGAGCTCCGCTCGCCGGACCGATTGACAATCGGTCCGCGGGTTGCCAACCCGCCCTACGGGAGCACGATGATCTGGGCGCGGGTGAAGCTGAATTTCTTTGCGGCGGGGTTCAGCAGGCTCACCTGGCACTCGTAGCGGCCGGATTGAAGCTTGCTGAGCGGCACGCTGAAACGGATGGGGAGCGCCTTGGTTTTGGAATCGAGGCCCTCTTTGACGACTAGCGGCTCGGTGGCGAAAGCTTTGGTCTTGCCGCGATAGAAACTGACGCTGGCCACGATCGGTTCCGTGGTTTCAGCCAAGGGCTCGTAGGTTTCGACGTAGACGTACATGTCCTGGCTCTTCTTGAAGACGCGGGTCACGCTGGGTATCAGCTTCTGGTTGTCCTGAACGAGCGGGTTGGAGGCCAGCAGCTTCTTGTCTTTCTCCGCGGTGTACAGGGCTTCGTTCAAAGGCTGCCGCTGGTTGCTCAGGATAACGGAACTGGTGGGCAGGGTGGGCTGATCGGTGGTCAGGTCGGGGACCACGAACTTCTTTTCGTACGTCCCCATCTTGCCGGTCTCATTCTCGCGAACCAGGAATTTCAGGGTGTAGGCCCCGGGCTTCAAGGTAAATCCAGTGTCATAGGCCACGGGACGCTTCGTCAACTCGGCGGCCGTTTCGCCTTTGAGCTTGAGCTCGACGAAATCGCGGACGTTGCCTCCGCCGGTGATGTCGCCCTTGGAATCCTTCACCTGGCCGATGAAATCCAGGCGAGCCGTCTCGGCGCCTCCGTGTTTGGCCAGCTCTAACTCGCTGCCGGGGATCTTTACTTCAACCGGCACGAAATAGCTGGTGCGCGACAGACGGAAATAGTCGACTTCAGCGGCCACTTCGATATCGGTGATGGGGTCGCCGAGCATGAGGGCTTCGGAGAGCTGGCGCTCCTTGTCGGAATCGCTCAGCTTGCCCCAAGTCTTGCCGGCGAAGTAGCCGTGCCGGTAGTCCAGCCTGGCGTTGAGGTCCCTCTTGACCTTGAGATCGATCCTGCGATAGTGGCCATCCAGGTTGGTGTTCTTGCTGTAGTAGCCGAGGATGTAATAGCTCGAAATATCTTTTTGCGCCTGGACGATGCCGGCGGAGAGATCGGTGTTATCGAGCAAAGCCTTACCGCCGGTGTCGGCGGCCAGCGCGGTGATGGTCTCCTGCGTGCTCTGGAAGCTGGATTGGGCGGCGCGGTTGGAGTTGCCGGTGCCCATCCCGCTGCCCGGCGATCCCTTGGTGGCGTCACCCAGCGGCGCGGTCGCAACCAAACCGCGGGCGTCCAGGGGATAGATGGAAACATTGTTCTTCAGAGACGCGTTGACGGTGGCGGTCATCTGCGCCTGGTTATCGGTTCCGCTTCGGGTGATGCCGCTGTTGAAGTAGATCAGAGCCTTCTTCTCGGGGAGGGATCCCAGCATGGTGACGGCGGTCTCCAGCGCGGATAGCTGGCGGTCCGTGTTGAAGATGTTGAACTCGGAGTCATCGGCGCTGAACGCGGCGCCGGTATCCGCCGCGGCATCACTAGTGTCGGTGATGTCAAAGCCCTGCCCTTCGCCGACCGTTATGCCCTTAATGTCCTTGATGAGCCTGTCGCGGTCGTTGGTAAAGTCCTCGACCACCTTCACGTCACTCGAGAAGGTCATGATGCCCACCAGGTCGGACGCCGTAATCTGCGTCTTGACGAACTTGATGGCCGCGTCCTGGGCGCGAATCTGGTCCTGGATGGGCATGGAAGTCATGTCGAAGAACAGCACCATGAGGCGCTTGTCTTTGTACTTGATCTCGCCGGGATTGGCCGGAGCGATCTGGTTGGTGGTCACGGACTTCACCACCTCCACCGGTTTGGCGGGCTCTTCCGGCCGTTCCACGAGAGTGGCTGGCTCGGACGGGAGCGGATCATTCTTCAGTTCCTGATACTCGCACACGCTGATGTCCTGCGGCTTGCCGTCTTCGGCGATGGTGAAGTCTCCCGGCTTTAAGTTGGGGATAGGGTTGCCGTCCTTGTCCTTGATAAAGGTGTCTACAACCACCAACTGGACGCTTGTCGAGAAGCTGAAGATTTTCTTCGAGCCGTTCTGAGCGGTGTCCTTCTTCGCCGGCGCGGCTTTCTTCTGCGGCGCAGCGGCGGGAGGAGTTACAGTCTGTTGCGCGGAAGCAATCAGCATCGCGCCGAGAAGGATAGGCAGTGTGGCTCGCATAGACTTAGAAGTTGAACCTGACATTGGCGGTGACGGAACGCATGGGGGAGTATACGCTGGGCAGTCCGAACTGAACGCTTCCCACTGTTGTGTACCAATTGGAGACGACGGGGTGATTCAGCGGGTTGGTGGATCTGAGACTGAACGTGATGTTCTTGCGGTCGCCGAGGCGGAAGGTGCGGTTGGCGGAAGCGCTCATCGTGAACGAGAATGGCCCGTTGACCGAATCACGCCCCAACGTACCCCACTGGCCGAGGGGCGGCGCTACGAACGCCGCCGAGTTGAGCAATCCGTTGAGGTATAGCGGCTGGCCATTGTAGTCCGCCCGGATGTTGCCCGAAAACCCGGTTCCAGGGATGACCAGGCGGCCGGCAGTTACGGTGATCGGCGCTCCGCTGCCCAGGTTGAAGTTCGTGCTGATTGTCCAATCCTTGAGCAGCACGCCCTTCCATCCGCCGATCAACCCGCCCGCCCGCGCGCCGACTCCGGTGCTGTACTGCAGCATTCCGGTGAGGTTGTGGGCGCGGACGCCGGCCGTCGGACCACGCTCGGCGCTGAGGTCCATCCAGTTCTGCGCGTACGAAGCGGGGACGTCGTCGATTGCCTTGTTGTACACGTATTGGGCGTTGGCCATGAAGCCGCTGCGCATCCGGCGCTGCAACTGCAATGAAAGTGCGTTGTAGGTGCTGTTCCCGTTGGATGTGATGTATTGGTAACCGGTGCAGTAATCCCCCGGGCCGCATGCCAGCGGCGCGGCTCCGTTGGGCACAGTATTAGGCAGGAACGACTGCTGCAACCCAGTGCCCTTGATGCCGGTGTAGGTGACGGTGGAGACCAGCGACCACTTCAGGTTCTGCTGGATCGCGAGCTGCCAGTTCTGATAATAGCCGATGCGGACGTTGGGGTTCATCGCATACGTATTGGTCGGCAGCGAGGCGCCGCTGCACACATTGAACCCATTGAGCAACGTCAGGCCGCAGGTATTGGAAATGGTGAAGGTCTTGGCGAGGGGGGGCTGCTGGCCGAAATTGGTGGTGATCCTGCCGTAGACACCAGGGTTGTAATACATGCCCCAGCCGGCGCGCACTACCGTGGAATGCGTAGCAAAGGGTCTCCACGCAAAACCGGTGCGAGGCGAGAAATTCAGTTTTTGTGCGTAGAGGAGCGACTCGGGGTACCGGGTTCCCGTTAAAGGGCCAACCTGGCCGGCCTGCACCGGCACGGCGTTGGTGTAGCCGGCGGCGACATCCAGATTGACGAGGCGGTTGTAGAGCTCGGTGGCCGGCGCCTGATAATCCCAGCGGAGGCCCAACAACAGCGACAGCCGGTCGCTGATCCGCCATTGGTCATTGGCGAAGGCATCGTAGACGGAACTGCGGTAGTATTGGTCGGCGTTGCCGTAGGAGATCGATGTAGTGTCGGGGGTGCCGAGCAGGAAGTCGGCGAGGTCGAATCCGCTGGTTCGCGTGTTCTGGTTCAGGGCGGTCGCGCCGCCTGTAAACGTGTAGGCGCCGCGCGGATTAGTCTGGCTGAGCAGGTTATTCTGGCGGCGGCTGAAATCGCCGCCGAGAGTGAATTCGTGCCGGCCATAGACCCAAAGCACGCTCTCGCCGATCGCACTGGTCTGGGGATGCGTGAAGTTTCGGCTCGCATCCGACAGTCCCAGGAAGCCGGTAGTAAAGGCGAGGCCCGGCGGCCCCCAATTCCCCGCAGTCTGGTCGACGCCGGTAATGCCCAGTTGCCCCTCAACATTCGTGTTGTAGGCGAAATAAGGCGTGGTGAGAGCGGAGGCGCGGCTATAGCGGTAAGTCGTGGTGGCGATCACGTGAAGACTGAAGTGGTAGATGTACGAAGCGTTCGCATTTACACCGTTGTTGGTAGAGTGGTCGACGAAACCAAACGCGTTTGGATTGGTGATGTCGGCGCGCTGGTACTGCAGCCCGCCGTTCACCTGGTTCTTCTGATTGATGGGGTAGGTGACGCGCAGGTTGACGTTGTCCTGGCTGGTGCGCCGGGTAGTGGAATATCCGTAATTGAGCAACGCGTTGCCGGTAAAGTTAGGTTCCGGATAATACTTGAGCAACGTCACCGCGGTGGGGTTCAGGAGCGGCAGTTGATTCCCGGGATATGGATGTCCCGCGGAATCGTAGATGGTTACCGGCTGATTGTTCTGTCCGACTACCCCCGCGAAATTTCCTGCCTTTTCCGCATCGGTGGGCACCAAGGTCTGAAAGCTATTCCCCAAGCGCGCGCGAGTAAAGCCGTAGGTGACGGTGAAAGTCCCTTTGCCGATCGGCAAGAGGTGCGGAACCTTGAGAGGGCCGCCGGCGGTCAGGTTGCTTTGAATCGTCTGCGAATAGGCCTTGGCGATGTGCTGGCCGGAGACGGAGTAGTTCTGCGCATTCAGAACGGAATCCGTGAGGTTGCCGCTGGCGCTGAAGTTGTAGCGCGACTGGGCATTCCGTCGATTGTTACCGAAAGCGGAAACGCCGCGGCCGGGACCGCCGCGGCCGCCACCGAAGCCGCCGCGTCCGCCGCGACCGCCGGGGGCCATGGGAAATCCGCCGCCGCGTCCGCCGAATCCACCGCCGCCGGGACCGCCGAAGCCGCCGCCACCGGGGCCGCCGAATCCACCGCCCCCGGGGCCACCGCCGCCGGGTCCGCCGCCGCGGCCACCGCGCCCGCCGCCGGGGCCGCCGCCAGCATCATTGCCCATTCCCATGGGTTGATCACCGCGGCCGAAACCGCCGGGACCCATGCCCATCATGTCGCCGCCGCGTCCGCCGAACCAGTCGCCGCCGGGCTGCTGCATATCCAGACCGCGGCTGACGCTGCCGTTCACCATAAAGGATGCGTCGGCGCTTTGGCTGAGGTCGCCGTTGTTGAGGTCATTACTGGCGGCGAGGTCGTTGGCGCCGCCCGCGTTCAGATCCCCCGATTGACTCACGCCGAGGCGCTGGAATCCGCCCTGCTGTTGCTGGCCGGCGACGGCGGCGCGCAGAGACGGCGATCCATTGTTTGCGCTTGCGGCCGAGGCCCCATTTCCTCGTCCCGCGGGAGCTGCGTTTCTGGTGTTGTTCCTTACCTGCCCGTTGGGAGCGACCGTTGCCGGCGCCATGGTTGTGGAAGCGGATGGCGCGGCGGCACTCTCTGGTTTGGCTTCCGCCGGCTTTCCAGCCGCTGTGGCCGGAGCACCGGTGGCTGGAACTGAAACGGCTGCCGGCGCAGGCGCCGGCGGCGCGGTGATAGCCTCCAAGGTCTGAATCTTGAGGTCCCACTGGGGACTGGGAGCTTCCGCGGCCACGCCAATCTCGCGGCTGACCTTTTCGAACCCCAACATCTCGACGGTGAGAGTCCACACTCCATCGTCCAGATTCGGGAATGAATAGAAGCCCTGGTCGTCGCTGGTGGTGACGACCTTCTTGTCACCTTGAGTGGCAGTAATGGTTGCGCCGGGGACGGGCAAGCCGCCGGACTTGACGATACCGTGGTGTTCGGCAGCCACCAAGCCGGTTACGGCGAGGGAAGCGCCCAGCAGCAGGCGCGCGGCATAGGTGCGGAAGCGATTGGCAGGCATGGGGTAACACCAATCAAGGCGAAGGGAAGGCGGTGAATGTTACCGCGGCGGCGGTGGAATCTAACCGTTTGGATATAAAGAGGAACGCGCGGGCGGGGCGGGCCGAACCAGCCGCCGGAGTGGGCGCCACCTTGCCCCCGGGTGGGTGGATGCGGGGATTAACATTAGAAATCTTTTTAATGCTAACGAAATCTATGGTAATTCGCCGCAATTAAAACAGGGATAATTGCCAGTATAGTGACGTTATAATTGTCACGAAAGTACTATTGGTAACGTACGAGGGCTAGCGTTGGCCTGCTTGTATTGCGGCAAAGAAATCGGTCCGCTGAGGGCCCTTCGGGACTCTGAATTCTGCAGCTCTGCGCACCGGAAAAATTATCGCGCGCGGCTTGGAAAAGCGCTGGGACAACTGGCCTCCGACGAGGCGGCGCCGGCGGGAATAGCAGGGTTCGTGGACAGCATGCCGCTGCAGGATGGCCGCGGACAAAAGCCTAGCGCCTTTTGGGAATTCGGCCACAGCGGCCAAAAACCGCTGTTCTCGCGCTATTGCCCGGTCTCCATCTCCCCCGTGGTTGGACAAAGCGCGAGGCCGCTGATGCAGCCGCGAGCATCGGCGCTGGCCGCGCCCGACTCGTGCGAGATCTCGCGGGCGTGGCAATTCGCGGGCGTAACGAGCGTCGAACTGCCTACGCTGACGCTCGACGCCGTGGAAGACACGCGAAGCGGCACGGCGGTGATCACGGAAGAAGAGCGGATCGCCGGCCCAGCCGCAGCCCCAGCGGCGGAAGAAGTGGAATCACCGCTTCCGCCATTCCCGGAACCGCAGGCGCTGAGGCCCGACGCGGCGATCCTGGCGATGCCGCGGCTGCTGCTGCAGCCAACGAGGCTGGAGATCATCCTTTCGCCAGCAGGCCCCGTGGCCTCTCCCGCAGCGGAAGCAGTGGAGAGATTCCTGTTGCCGGCGGCGCAGGCAAAGCCGATCGAGCCATCAGTTGCCCCCCCGGCACTGCCGGCGCTGGCGTTGGCCCCGGCGCGGATGGAGATCGTACCGGAGATGGCGGATGCGGTGCCCGGCCTCGCGGCGGAAGCGGTGGAAAAGCTGTTTCCACCGGTTCCGCGCGCACCGGCTATCGAGTATCCCGCCGCAGCTCTGGCGCTGCCGGTGCTGGTATTGGAGCCTGTGCAGCCAGAAAGCGGCACCACCTCGATCGATGGCGCCGAGGATGCTCCGCAAACCGCGGCCGAAGTCATCTGCGGACCGGCGGTTGGTCCGGCGCCACAGGAAGTGGAAGCATGGTTGCCAGCGCCTCCGCTGCCACAGGCGCTGGGGCATCCTGTTCCCACGTTGCGACTGCCGCAATTGGCTCTGAAGCCGGCGCAAGCGGAGATCGTGGCAGCGTTGTTCGACACGCCGAAGGTCAAGCCGCAGGCTGCAAAGGGCCGTCTCAGCGGCCCGGTGGCGGCTCCGGCGGCGCAAGAAGTGGAATCGCTCTTCCCGCCTGCGGCGGAACCGCAGGCTCTTCCGTATCCCGCTGCGGCAGCTTCGTTGCCGGTGCTGGCTTTGGAGCCGGCGCAACTGGAGATCGTGCCGGAAGTGGCCGACGCCGTGGCAGGGCCCGCAGCAGAGGTGGTGGAACGGTTCGTGTTGCCGGTGGCGAGAGTGGAGAGCATGGCGCATTCCGCCTCGGCTCTGGCGATGCCCGCGCTGGCTTTGGAACCGGCGCAACTGGAGATCGTGCCGGAGTTGGCCGACGCCGTAGCAGGGCTGGCGGCGGAAGCAGCGGAACGGTTCCTGCTGCCTGTTGCGCGGACACAGCTCCTGGCGCTTTCCGCCTCGGCCGTGGCGATGCCGCTACTGGCTTTGGAGCCGGCGCAACTGGAGATCGTGCCGGAGCTGGCCGACGCCGTAGCAGGGCCCGCGCCGGAAGCGGTGGAATCGTTGTTCCCGGCGGTTCCGCAGGCGCCGGCTTTGGCGTATCCGGCCGCGGCACTGCGGCTGCCGGAACTCACGGTCACGGCCGCGGAACTGTTCGCCGGAGATTCGGTATTACTGGAGCCGCCATCGGAAGCCTGGATGCCCGCACCGCCGGCCGAAGAGGTGGCGCGCAGCGTGTGGCCTTCGGTGGCCGGCGTGCTGCCGCTGCCGGCGGCCACGCAGGCGCCGAGCGTGGCAGCGCTTGCTATCGCCGAGCCGATGGTTCGCGACAAGGCCGGGTTGCGCCCGCCGCTTACGGCCGAGCCGGTCGTGTCGACGGTGTGGCCGCTGCTGGGAGAAACGCTGCCGGGCGAGGCTGCGGAACCCGCGGCCATCAGCCTGCCGGATATCACTTCGATCAAGCCATCGCAGGGGGATTCGGGCCAAAAAGGCCCAGCGCCGTTGTGCGAGGAGTACCCGGTCGCTCCGACCGTCCCGAACGAGTCGCTGCCGAGCTTGAACCCGCCGGATGCGTTCCCTGCAGTTGCGGCGTCCGGCAGCCGGCTGATCGAGCTCCCCGCAATTACGGTGGAGCCGGCTGGAACACGCGAGGCTGCCTTCCAACCAGCCGCACCGTATGCCGCGGCGCCCGAGACCGTCGCACCGGATGCCCGTCCGGCGGTCCTGGAACCTGTAAGGACGGCTTCGACGGTTGTGCCGGCGGCGCAGAGCGAGCGGCCTTCCACCGGCCTTCCGACGCCCGGCCTGGTGCCGATGGAGTTCTTCTGCCAGCCTGCGCCCATGGCGCCGCAGCGCCGGCTCAACTGGGTCGCGCCGACGCCGGCCGTCCTGCCTCCGAAATTCGGTTTGCGGCTCATCGTGGAGCGGGTGGAAGAAGCGCTGGAGCCGGAGAAGCCGGCGCGCAAGACTCCCGCTTTCGCGGAAATCTTCACGATCACGCAGGCGGCGCAGAGAAGGGCGCGCAGCAGCAGCGGCATGAGCAAGGCCGCCAAGCTCATCGCCGCCAGCCTGCTGGTGGGCGTGGGACTGTGGTTCGGCGCCGGGTCGGCGAAGATGGCGCGCCAACTGGTGGCGATTGCGCATACGTCTCTGTCCGTGAGCAATTCGAGCGAGGCGCCGACGACGGATCGCGCGCCGCTGCCGGCGGGCGGCAGTGCGGTGGCTGCGGCGCAAGCTCCGCGGGCATCGGGCGGCCCGATCGCCCGCATCCGCAGCGCGATTCAAAACCGCGCGGCCGTAGAGATGACGGACACTTTCCGAGGGATGCAAGCGTTTGGAGCAACGCCGAAAGCGTTGCCGGTGGGCTGGGCACGTAATAAAGACGGCTACGTGAAAACGGGCCAAATGGCTCTGTACCACCCCTCGCAGACCTTCCAGGATTACCGGCTCGAGTTCTTCGGGCAGATTGAGACCAAGGCCATCGGCTGGGCGGTGCGGGCCCACGACGGGCAAAACTATTACGGCATGAAGTTCAAGATCGTGGAGCCCGGATTGAGGCCGGTGATCGCGGTGCAGCATTATCCGGTTGTGGACGGGAAGAAGGGGCAACCAGTGGAAACGCCGCTCGGCGTGATGGTGCATAACGACACCCCGTATCACGTAGCGGTGGACGTGAGAGGGAACCGCGTGGTCACTTCCATCGAAGGGCAGGAAGTGGATTCGTGGACCGACGACACCTTGAAGGTAGGCGGCGTGGGATTCTTCAGTGACGTTGGCGAGAGCGCACGGCTTTACTGGATGCGGATTACGAAGAACCAGGACTGGTTGGGAAGGGTGTGCGCGTATCTCTCCGGCAGCTCCTCGACCAGCACAGCAGATTTGTGGCGGGAGGGTCCCGCCGCGCCTCAGCCGCCGGCGCCATCGGCGCCCCCGCAACGCGCCGACGTGCTGCTGGCGGCAACGGGAACTGGAGAGTTCGAGTATGCAGACCCTCAGAGGGCAAGGACTTTGAAAGACGGGAGGACCAGAACATGCAGGTCGTGACCAAAACAGAGGTCGGCGTAAAGCCGATGCCGCCCGGCGTGACTTCCATTGAAGAGGCGAGGAACGCCAAGAGGCCGAACCGCACCCTATCGAAAGCCGTTTCCTTACACTTGGAAGGCAAACTGGAGAGCGCCGCGAAACTGCTCAGCAAAGCCATCGAGAGCGGCGAGAGAGATCCGGCGCTGTACTCGGCACTAGGTCACATCCTCTACGAGATGCGCGACTACGGCGCGGCGGCAGAAGTGTACGCGCAGTTGGTGGAGGTGGAACCGCTGCACCGCACGGCGCACTTCAACCTGGGGGTCTGCCAGGGCAACCTGAAAGACTGGAAGGCGGCCGCAAAATCGTTTGCGGACGCGGCGGAAGTGGACGCCACGCGCACCGACGCACTGCTGGGGTTAGGCATCTCGCTCATCCACACGGGACGGCCGGAAGAGGCGATGGAGCCGCTCGACAAATTCCTGAGCCTTTATCCGGACCACGAGCAGGCGCTGTTCGGAAAGGCCGTCACGCTGCAGCAGGCCGGCAAGCACGCCGAAGCGGTGGAGCAGTACCGCAAAGTGCTGGCGCGTAATCCGCGCTGCGAAGAGGCGCTTTCCAACCTGGTGGCCATGTTCCTGGAGAAGAAGGACAACGATTCGGTGCGCCGCTACGCCGAAATGCTGGCGGAACTGCAGCCGGATTCCACGGTGGCGATGGAAGCGCTGGCCACGCTGGCATTCGCCGACGGAGACCATCTCACCGCGGTACGGTATTGCCGCAGCCTGGCGGAGATCGTCCCGGACCGCTTCGAGAACTGGTTCAACCTGGGCGTGGCCTATCACAAGATGGGCAACTACGAAAAGGCCGTGCAGGCGTACAAGCAGGCGACGACGCTAAAGCCGGATTGCGCGCAAGCGCACCTCAACCTGGGCGTGGCGCAGCAGGAATTGAGCGACCTGCCGGGGGCGCGCGAGTGCTACGAGCGGGCGCTGGAGATCGATCCCAGCCAGCCGGGCGTGCTGTGGAACCTGGCGCTGGTGCTGGAGCAGCAGGGCGAGCGCAACTGGGCGGAGAAGCTGTACGAACGGATTCCGGAGGAGGCGCCGGAATCGTGCGACGCGGTTTTCCGGCTGGGCTACCTGCGGCTACTGCGCGGGGACTACGTGGCCAGCGCGGAGGCCTTCCAGTTCTGCATCGAAAAGCGGCCCGACTGGCCGGAGGCCTGCCTCAACGCGGGAATCGCCTTCGCGCGCTGCGGCGACCCGGCCGCGGCCAAGCGCTACTTCCAGGAGGCGCTGCTGATTCGCCCGGATTCGTCGGACGCGGTGCGCGGCCTGGCGGCGCTGGCGCTGGAGCAGCAGGACTACGCCGAGGCGTACGACCTGCATCGGCGGCTGATCGACCTGGGCGAGCACAGCGCCGAGCTGTTCTACAACGCGGGGCTGATCTGCCAGAAACGCGGCCAGACGGAAGACGCGGTGCAGTTCTACCACCAGGCGCTGGGCGAGGATCCGCAGTTCGCCGAAGCGCTGCTCAATATGGGCCACGCGTTGATGTCGCTGGGGCAGGAGGAAGAAGCGCGTTCCTTCTGGCGCCGCGCTATTCGCGAGAAGCCGGAGCTGGCGCAGACGTACTTCGAGCCGGCGACTGCGCAGGCGTGAAGTTCGGACCGCTCCCTGACTTGGCGTCCGGAATCAAACAGGAAGCACAGAATAATTCACCGCGGAGACGCGGAGACGCGGAGAAAAACAAGAATCAAATCTGAGGGCCAGGGGGCGCAACGACGTTGCTATGGCGGTCGGCGCGAGGGGTGGGCTGCGTCTCGTTAGGCGATTTCGCGCATCATGGTAGGGGATGAACTATGAGCGCGAGTTGGAATTTGCCCGCCGGATTGCGGTCGCGGCCGGAGAAAACGCGCGGAAGATCCGCGCGCACGGATTTTCCGTCGAGACGAAAGCGGACGCGTCGCCCGTAACCACCGCCGATAAAGACAATGAGCGGCTGATGCGCGAAGCCATCGAACGGGAATTTCCGGAGGACGGAATCCTGGGGGAAGAAGGCTCGAGCAAGGCCGGTTCGAGCGGCCGGCGGTGGATTATCGACCCCATCGACGGGACGCGCGATTACATACGCGGCAACCGCTTCTGGTGCGTGCTGATCGCGGTGGAAGAGGCGGACGAGTCGCTGGCCGGCGTGGCGCACTTTCCGATGCTCAACGAGACGTACTGGGCGGCTCGCGGCAGCGGCGCCTATCTGAACGGCGAGCGCCTGCGGGCTTCGGCGGTTACCTCGCTTGGCGAGTCTACGTTCAGCCCGAGCGGTCTGCAGCTTGTGGAAGCACGGCCATACCTGTCGCGAGTCGTGGAGCTGATGCAACGCTCGTGGGCGGTTCGGTCTTATGGAGGCGCGTTGGACGCGTGCCAGGTTGCGGCCGGCAAGGCGGAGATCTGGTTTGAACCTAAGGTAGCGCCGTGGGACCTCGCCGCGCTGAAGCTGATCATCGAAGAAGCCGGTGGCGCGTTCCTCGCGCTCGACGGATCGCGGCGCATTGATAGAGGAACGGCCATCGGGTGCGCGCCGGGGGTGGTGAAGGCGGTGCGGGAGGCGCTCGGAGTAGGGGCGGACGAACGGCCGTAAGGCGTGCTAGGGCGGGTCGACGACCCGCCGCGGGCTGCCAGCCCGCCCTACAATCGGTGAGAGAATGGGGCATGTCTCCGACGCCAGTGCCTAGCGCGCTTGACGCCCGCACTCAGATGTTTCCTGTTTTGACCCCGGCACAGATCGACCGGATTCGGCCTTTGGGACATTCGCGGAATGTGCAGAGGGGCGAGATCCTGTTCGAGCCGAACGACGTGAGCATCCGGTTCTTCGTGGTGCTCTCGGGAAGCCTGGACATCGTGCAGCCGACGCTGGACGGCGAGCGGCCGATCGTCACTCACGTTCCGGGCGAATTCACGGGCGAGATCACCATGATTTCCGGGCAGAGGAGCCTGGTGCGCGGGCGCGTGGCGGAGCCCGGCGAATTCCTGGAGGTCAGCGGGGATGGGCTGCGGTCACTGGTGGCGAAGGACGCGGAGCTGAGCGAGATTCTGATGCGCGCATTCATTCTGCGCCGGCTGGAGCTCATCCGCCGCGGTTACGGGAACGTGATCCTGATGGGCTCGCGGCACTCCGCCCAGACTCTGGAGCTGCGCGAATTCCTGAGCCGGAACGGGCATCCTTACACCTACGTCGATCTGGACACCGACTGGACTTCGCAGGAGCTGCTGGACCGGTTCGAAGTAAAAGCGCGGGAGATTCCGGTGGTGATCTGCAACGGGCGAAGCGTGCTGCGAAGCCCGTCGATTCAGGAACTGGCGAACTGCCTGGATTTCAACGTCAACGTCGACGGCGGGCACGTGCGCGATGTGATCATCGTGGGCGCCGGGCCGGCGGGACTGGCGGCGGCGGTCTACGCGGCATCGGAGGGACTGGACGTTCTGATGATCGAGACGCAGGCTCCCGGCGGTCAGGCGGGGTCGAGCTCGAAGATCGAGAACTACCTGGGCTTCCCGACCGGAGTCTCCGGGCTTGAGCTGGCGTCGCGGGCGACCACGCAGGCGCAGAAGTTCGGCGCGAGCATGATGATCGCGCGCAGCGTGGTGCGGCTCAATTGCGACCGGCGCCCGTACGAGGTGATGCTGGACAGCGGCGAGGCGCTTTCGGCGCGAACCGTGGTGATTGCGACCGGGGCGCAGTACAACAAGCCGCGCCTCGAGAACCTGGAGAAGTTCGAAGGCGAAGGGATCTACTACGGCGCCACCTATATCGAGTCGCAGTTGTGCGGCGGAGAAGAGGTGGCGGTAGTGGGCGGGGGGAACTCGGCCGGGCAGGCGGCGGTGTTTCTTTCGCAGACGGCGAGGAAGGTGCACATGCTGGTGCGGTCGGGGGAATTGTCGAGCACTATGTCGCGATACCTGATCCAGAGGCTGACCGAAAATCCGCAGATCGAGCTGCATCTCGCCACGGAAATCGTGGCGCTCGAAGGCGACGCGCGCCTGGAACGGGTGACGTGGCAGGACAAGAGCACGGGCGCGATTTCGATTCACCCGATCCAGCACGTCTTCATCATGACGGGAGCGTCGCCGCGGACCGAATGGCTGCAAGGCTGCGTGGCGATGGATGACAAGGGCTTCATCCTGACGGGCCGGGATCTGGATGACAACGGCGGGCATCACCAGAACCCGCGGTGGACGCTGGCGCGCGCCCCGCAGATGCTGGAGACCAGTCTGCCGGGCGTGTTCGCGGTGGGGGACGTGCGGGCTGGCAATGTCAAGCGGGTGGCTTCGGCGGTGGGTGAAGGGGCGATCAGCATTCACCTGGTTCACCGGGCGCTGGCGGAGATGTGAACGGAGCCTCCCGGGCAAACGGCACCTTCCGCCCCACTAGCCTATCTTTTCCCGCCAGGAGGTCTGCCACCTGCGACGGGAATCGTGTACAGTAGACCGGAAGGGGGTGGGCCGATGAGGCGGCTTCGTGCTCTGTTGCTGTTAGGGTTCTCGGCGCTTGGCGGAATCGCGTTGTTTGTTTCACACTCGGATGCCGCGCCGGAAACCGTGCGGATTGTGGCGCCGGGGGTCTGGTTCCGCGAAGGCGACCTGGACCAGGGCCACTGCAACAACATCATCATCGAGATGAAGGACTACATGATCGTGGTCGACGCCAACTATCCGAGCGGAGCGCGGGCAGCCATGGCGGACGTCAAGCGGCTGTCCTCGAAGCCGGTGAAATACGTGTTCGACACGCATCATCACGGCGATCACCTGTACGGCAACCCGATCTGGACGCAGGCCGGGTCCACGACGCTGGCTTTCAAAGGCGTGGCCGATGAGTTGAAGCGGCTGGAACCGGCGCGCTGGCTGGCGGCCGCCAAGAGCCGCGAGGACGTGGCCGAACTGCACCGTGACGCGCCCGAACCGCCGAAACAGGACATCAACGAAATGTCGTACGTGCTCAACGATGGCCAGCGCAAGGTGGAGTTCCGCCACTTCGGCTGGGCGCACACGCGCGGCGACGGGTTCGTGTATCTACCGAAGGAAGAGGTGCTCTGCACGGGTGACGCGGTGGTAAACGGCCCGTACAACGCCACCATGGACGCCAACATCGGGAATTGGCCGACCGTTCTGCGGGCGGTGGACAAGCTCAAGGTGAGGTACGTCCTGCCGGGCCATGGCCTGCCGGGAGGCAAGGAATTGATTGCCGGGCAGGCGCAGTTCATGACGGAGCTCTACAAGGCCGCGAAGGCCGGGATCGACCAGGGGAAGACCGTGGAAGAGCTGCAGGCTTCGGTGAATCTGCCGGTATCGGTGAGCACGTGGGTGAGCGAGGCGTCGCTGAAACGGCAAGTGCAGGACGCCTACCAGGAGGTCAAGCAGGGCAAGCCGCGCGGGGATATCCAGTAAGGGCCCGGCGGATTTCGGCGCGCAAGCCCTCGAACCGAATCGGAACCTGTTATCCAAAGTCGACAGTAGACCTCACGCGCACGGGCGGTACTGGAATGGTACTCGTATGACGAACGATTCCATTGGTTTAACGGAGAAGTCGATCTAGGCTGGTGGATGAGTGTCTCAAAGTCCCGATGAGTATCCTGATTGCGGATGACAACCTGGTTCTTCAGGCTGTGCTAAAGGCAATGCTCGAGCAGTGGGGCTACGACGTCGTCGTGGCAAGCGACGGCGAGGAAGCCTGGCGTTTGCTCGATCGTGATGACGGCCCCCGCGTGGCAATTCTGGATTGGCTGATGCCGGCGTTGGACGGCATTGATGTGTGCCGGCGCGTGCGCGCGAGGAATCGCGGCCGGTACACGTATATTCTGATGCTGACTGCGAAGACGCGCGGTGAGGACCTGGACACCGCCATGGAAGCGGGGGCGGATGACTACGTCACCAAGCCTTTCAAGTCCGCCGAGCTGCGAGCGCGCTTGCGGGCCGGAATGCGAATCCTCGAGTTGGAGGAAAAGCTGCTCCTTGCCAACCAAGCTGAGTTTGTGGCTCCCGCGCTCGATTTCTCCGATGCGGGCCTAAGAGTGTAACGAAGCCGGCGGCTTGGCCTTAGAATGGTGCATGCACGCAAGGAGGCAGATTGGCCAAGATATCGTTGAACAAGAGGATTGAGGCCACCAAGCTCAACGAAAGAACGGGCGCCCCGCTGGCGGGCCCGGAAGTGACGATCCCCTTTGGCGCACTGGTGGAGCCGGTGGCGAAGGAGCGCGATCGCCAGAAGTTCCGCTTCCTGGGGGAATTGTATTCAGTCCGCCATGAAGTTTTTGTATCCGCGACCGCGGGCGATGAAGCCGAGCCGGCTCCGGCGCCCGGTGCCGAAGCGGCTCCCGGCGCGGCCGAAGTTCAGGCACGGGTGGAACCGGCGGCTCCGGCAGCCGCAGCACGATTGCAGTGGGAGCGGTTGGACTCGAAGCCCCTGGCGGTTTCACGGGCCAAGGTGCCGGGCGGCTGGCTGGTGGTGGTGGGCAACAACGCGGTGACGTTCTACCCGGACGGCAACCACGAATGGGACGGCTCGACCCTGGCCTGAGCGCGGCCTCGGGCACCATCACAGCGCGCTTACTTGTTTAAGAACTTCTCCAGCCTCTCGAGGGGCGGCTCGGCCTTTTCCATGAAACTCCTGGCGGAAGCAGCGTCCCCGGCGGCGATGGCTGAATTGGCGGCCGCCAGATAGTTGTCCATCAAATCGCGCGCGGATTGCATGTCGCCGCGCAGGTTCAGCCCGCTGGCTGCCTGCGATCGCTGCAGAGTATCCAGGCTGGTGTGGACGCTCGAGGCGCGGACATGCAACTGCATATATTGTTCCCGCAGCGTTTGGAGCTGGGCCTGGCCGGCGCCAGTGTCGGCGGGTCTCGAGGGCGGCGCCTGAATCTGTTGCGGCTGATTCTGCTGCGGCTGTGCCTGAATCTGGGTTTGAACCGGCTGTTGCTGGATAGGGCTCTGGACGGGCTGGTTGACCGGTTGAGGCTGCGGGACCACCTGGGCGGGGCGCTGCGTAGAAATGGGGCTCTGACGGGCCGGTTTAGATGTCGGCGCAATTGGTTGCGGAGTTTCCGCCACGGACCCAGGAGGCTGCTGCGGCGGCGCGGTGGATTCCGGAGTTGGGGCCTGAACGGCGGGAGTTTGCTGAGTTGCGGTGGGCGTGACCGCGGGATTCTGTGTTGGCGGCGCGGCCTTGGTTCCCTTCCAAGGGCCGAACTGAATGAGCCCGAGGATCACTGCGGCGGTGGTCAAGGCGCCGATAGCGATCCACAGGCCACGCTTGCTACGCGGGGCAGCGGCCGCTATGGGCTGAACGATTCCTTCAGGCGCCGGCACGGGTGTGGGAGATGGAGCCGGTTGGGTGGCCTGGCTGACCGTCCCGATGCTGGAGAGCGCGTTGCGAAAGGCTGCGGCAGTCTGGAAACGGGCGTTGGGATCCCTGGAGACCGACATGAGGATCATGTCGTTCAACGCCTGAGGAAGGCGCGGGTCCAAAGTAATCGGAGGCACCGGAGTCTTTTCGAGATGCGCCGACATGATGGCGAACTGGCTGTCGCCGTCGAAGGGACGCTTGCCGGTGACCAGTTCGTAGAGCGAGACGCCCACGGAATAGAGATCGGAGCGCCCGTCCAAGTTGGCCGCGCCCTGGATCTGCTCGGGCGACATGTAATAGAGCGAGCCCAGGGTGGTGCCGGTGCTGGTCAGCTTGTGATCGGTGGAGGCTTTGGCGATGCCGAAATCCATCAGCTTGATCACGCCGGCGGGCGTGAGCATCATGTTGGCGGGCTTGATGTCGCGATGGACCACGCCGCGGGAATGGGCGTAGTCGAGCGCGGACAGGACCTGCATGATGTAGTCCACCGCCTGATCGACGGGGAGCGGCCCCTCCCGGAGGCGATGCTCGAGCGTGACGCCTTCGACGAACTCGATCAACATGAGGAGCTGGTTCTCGACGCGCACGGCGGTGTGCAAGGCGGCGATGTTGGGATGCTCCAGACTGGCTTGCACCTTGATTTCGCGGAGGAAACGGTCGGCCAGATCCGGCGCGTTGGCCAAGTCGGGCAAGAGAACCTTCATGGCTTCGGCGCGATCGGAAATGACGTTGCGGACCTTGTACACCTTGCCCATTCCGCCGGCGCCCAGGATGCCGATCACCTGGTAATCGCCGATGGTGGAACCGATCTCGAGGTTCATGCGGCCCTCCTACTTGGGAGTGGAGACTGTATCGCCGACTTTAGCGGGACCGCCGCCGGACAGCTTGCCGACCGCGGAGTTCTCGTCGACATCGGTAACGGTGAGGGTGCCGACGGGGTCTTCGATGCTGCGAATGACTTTGCCGGTGGACGGGTCGTGGACCTCGCGAACCTTGCGCTTGACGTCAAGCTTATCGCCGACTTTCAGGCCGGCCTTGGAGCCGACGTTGATGACCAGGGTGCCGTCGGGCGCCGCGTCCGCCACCAAGCCGCTGATCTGAACGACGACGGTGGGAAGCGCCCCCGCCTTGTCATCCAACTGCTTCGCCACGTCGGCCACCGCCTTGGTAGTGGCTTCGCCGAGGATGGTCTGGCCGAAGTTGCTGGACTTCATGTTGATCCCGCCGCCGGCTTCGGGTCCGTAGGTGCTGCCGCCGGCTGCCAGAATGCCCGTGCCGGACCGGCTGGATTCGCCCTTACCGCTACAGCTAGCCAAAATCTCGGCCGTGCTGGTATTAATCATGCGCGCGGTGATCTGCACCACGGCGGAAGCCTGGCTTTTGTGCACGCCGCCGAGGCCGAAGCGGCCGGTGACGTTGCCGAGCGCGCCGCCTCCGATGTTGGTGCTCTTGTCATCGCGGCCGAACTGGGTGATGCTGCCGATGATGATGGCGTCCACGCCCAGAACGCGGGCGATCTTGGCCGCGCTGGAGGGATCGGCGCGGTCGCTGTTGGAGAAGTTCTGCTCGGCGATGATCTTGTCCAGCTCTTTGCGCTCGATGACCGAGTACTGAGCGTCTTGAACCAGGCGGTCGACCAGCAGGTCGGCGATGCCTTTTCCGATGTCCTGGTCGGAACCGAACAGACTCTGAACGTAGGTCCGCACGGTGGCGTAGTCGAAGTTCATCACGGCAACGCGCTTCTTCTGCTGCGCCTGAGCCGCGCCGACCAGAAAGACCAGAAATAGGACAATCGCTATCTTTATACGGGGCATGCAGTTTCCTCCACTTAACAAACATAAGTCGCGGTGGAAGAAGAGTCAACAGGGTACGGTTCCATGGACTGTTTACTTTGGATAGAATGAAGAGCGCTCGAAGGAGGGCTTTTCACGTGCCGAACCAGGTTTGCATGGGAGCCATGATGATGTGCACTTTTGGGATGGCGCCGAGCTCCCTGGTGGTGCTGCCGATCAACCGGGTCACCACCAGCATGGTGCCGGACGCGAACATCATGGACCACATCCCGATGACGAACATCATGCCGTTCGGAATGTGCATGTCGCCGTCCAACCCCACAGTGGCCGCTGCAACGGCGGCGGCGCTGGGAGTGCTTACGCCCATGCCCTGCATTCCGGTGACGCCTTCTCCGTGGGTTCCCGGGGCGCCCACGGTCTTGCTGGGCAACCAGCCGACGCTGGACAACACATGCCAGTTGATGTGCACTTGGGGCGGCGTGATTACCTTTACTACGCCCGGAGAATTCACGGTAGACGTACCGTAGGGGCGATCCGCGCGCTATCCAGGTAAACTGGGCGGTTTGGGCGGCTGAGGCACGATCACCTTGTAATCCGGCGGAATCTGAAAAGCAGCCGGGTGCGGTTCGCCGGGAGTTGCGCGCTGACAGACCTGGGTCAACTGGCCAAAGCCTCCGCTCATCTTGGTCAGCATAGGGATGCGCATGCTGGTGCTGGTCCAGAGTTCCGCCACGGTCGGCACCTGCGGAGGGGGCGGCATCCCGGGCAGGGCGGGAAGGGGCGGCGCTCCGGGCGCCTGCGGCATTGGGGGGGCTTGAGGAGCCTGCGGCATGCCCGGTGGTGGAGGAGCACCCGGCGCCTGGGGCTTTCCGGGCATCTGAGGTGGCTGCGGCATTCCGGGCATCTGAGGAGGCTGCGGCATCCCAGGCATCTGGGGGAGCGCGGGCTTCGCCGGCATTTTGGGCAACGGGGGCGGTGGAAACTGGAAGCGCTTGCCTTCGACCTCAAGGCCCTGGAGGACGCTCTTGCCCAAGTCCTGCACCTGCACATTGGGAGGCTTAGGCGCGGACGGCAAGCCGGGCGGAGCGAACTGAGGCATCTGCGGCATGCCGGGCATTTGCGGCGCGGGCGGAGGGGCCGGCTGAATCTTCGCGGTTTTCTTTACGTGGTCCAGCAGGATGTTCTGACCGGCCGCGGGGATCGAAATCATGGACATGTTCCCGGAGTCCACGCGTGTCTTGCCATCGGTGGCGCGTGTGAATCGGAAGGCCGACTGAACGGGCGGGAGATCGGGCTTGGGCGGCTGCAGCGCGCTTGCGTACTCGGCGGTGAGGGGAGGAAGCGGAGCTGGCGGTTGCGGCGTCACAGCATCCACAGATTAGCACGGGAGGGCAATTTACTGTCCGCTCTTCAGCTCGGCCACGGCCTTGTTGACCGCCTGCTGGGCGAGCTGGTACACGCCCTCTTGAACCTCGCCGCTTTTGAAAGCGTCGCTGTGCTTGACGCCGTTCACCTGGAACTGGTGTTTGTTTGGGTCGGTGGTGTTCTCCTTGGTCAGATCGTACGATTCTCCGGAGAAAAGCGAGTTGGCACTGTTTTGAGGGACGGTTCCATCGCCTTCCGCGCGTTGCGTTGGATGCACCTCGATTCCATCGGCGGTGAAGTCCGGTGGTGTCGGATTGTCGGGGTCCGGCTGGGCGAAGAAAATCTCGACGTCGGTGTTGACGCCGGTCGAGAAGATCGCCCAGGTCTTGCCCTCCAGCTTGTAGGTCTGGATCCAGTCATGGAACGCCTTGGCTTTGAGACGGACTTCGTTCAGGCCGGTTTTGGTGGCGTTGGAGTGGTGCAGGGTCTCGTTGTAGATTCCGGGCGGACTCTTGGGGCTGCCATAAGCGTCAAAGATCGATTGATCCTCAGGCAGATGCAGCGGAAAGCCTTCGCGCTCAATACACAGCCAACCGTCGCCGCAGTGGTAAAAGCCGGAAGGGCAGAGCTGCATGGGACCGGGTAGAACGCTGATCAAGGCAGCGAATTCCGGCGGTGTGCGGCCGAGGATGGTGTTGAAGACTTTGTCCGCCACCTCTTCGCCGTCGAGGCTGTCCTGCATTCCGGTAAAGAACCGGCGGTATAGCACGACGGCGCCGACTGCCGGCTGCACGACGTGGACCGCGCCCGCGACTTTCGACTGAAGGTCCGGGTATTGCTTGAACATGGTCCGGCTCACCAGTCCGCCCATGCTGTGGCTGATCACGATGACCCGCTTGGCGTCCTCGGCGAGCATGATCTCGATGACGCGCGCCCGCAGCAGGTTGGCCGACTCCTGGATCGGTCTTCGCCAGTCGTAGCCCACGGCATAGACGGGGGTCGTCGCAGACGCAAATTTGCGCTTGGCCAAGGCCTTGAGGAAGTCGCCGTAGAAATCCTCGGCCACGCTGTCGAAGCCGTGGTCGTCTCGAAGCTTCATGACCACGCTTCCAGGGTCTTCCTGCTGCCTGGATGCCAGAGCCGTCTGCTTTTGCGTCTGCGTGGCCCGGCGCCAGCTCCACGCCATCGCGTAGGTGGAGTTCGGATCCCAGTTGAGACCGGTCAGTTGGAGCCGCGATCCCATCACTCCCGGCACGAACACGATGGGTACCTTGACGGTGTTCAGAGTGTTTTTGTTGTTCCGCGAGAAAGGCCACATGCCGGCGGTTAATCCTCCCGGATGGTTTGCAGGAAAGCAGCAAACCGAGCTTCCATTTGAGCGCGGAACGAAACAGGCGAGCGCGCGGTCACCAAGGCGATGCTGCCGCTGGTGAACTGGATCCTGGCCCTGGCTACGGCGGTCTCAATTACTTTGTCGAGGTCCCGCGTGGCGAGTGTGTAGTGCAGAACGTCGGCCGGGCCGCCCGGCAACTGGACGGTCTGGGAGGTTCCGGTTTCGCCGCGCTCGGCGAGCGCTGCGTCTCGCGACATCAGCATGGTCAAGGGCAGCGGCGGGTTCGGATCGCCCAACCGCCAGACCTCCAGTTCCATCGACCCGGGTCCGTCCGGGAAGGAGAAGGAGTAGCGCGAGGGTGGTCTCAACTGGGAAGGCACGTCCAGAGACATCGTGCCTGCCGAACGGCGCGTGAATCCCTGGCGCGCCGCGCCCGCCGCCTGGCCGCTCGGGCGAACGCTTCCCGCGATGTACTCGATCCGTAGCACGGCCTCTTTGTCGCTGGGAGGCACCTTGTACGTGAGCTGCAGGTAGGTCCCGTCAGACAGCGCCGCGAACAGGTAAAGGGTCCGCATGGGCTTGCCGTCGAACTGCTCCCGCACGTCCAGGCGCCTGGCGACCGCCGGACCGAAGCGCGCTGGAACGTCCTCGACAACCTGGATTGGGCCGGGCGTAACGGCGCGGAATTCCTCGAGCCGATTCTTCACCAGTCCGTCCAGATCGCGGACGCCGTCGGGCAGCCGGTCCCGCCCGAACATCAGATCCTCTTGGAGGCGGAAGTCCTTGCCCTCCGCCACGAACGAGTAAACCGTGGTGTCGGCGACCCTTTCCGGCAACGAGAAATGGATTTCCGGAAACATCGTTTTCAAACCTCTCGGCGGCTGTGCTTGCGAGCCGCAACTGCACCAGGCGAGGAGCAGCCAACAGCCGATGCGCGCCTGGCTAACATCCATATTCCGATTTCAGCTTAGCCATAGTCGCGTCGTCCGCTTCTCCCGTTTCGGGGAGGCCACAGGCTGCCTGGAATGAGTGGACGGCGTCTTTTGTATCGTCGTCCATTTCTCCAGTGACTTCTCCCGCGAAATAACCCAGGTTCTGAAGCCTGCCTTGCAGGCCGCTAATCGTATCGATTGGATCAATGTTGCCCAAGGCGAACTCGTACTCTTCCTTGCCGCCGTCGAGCAGCAACTTGCCTTCCTGCGCTCCGGGACTGATGGGTTGATCGACCATGCCATCGCCGTCCGTAGTTCCGTCAATGGTTTTGCCGTCGACGACCAAGGTGTAGGACACATTCGAGCGCGGTTGGAAATCCTTCATTAAGCGGACACGGAGCCGGTCTAGAGAAGCCTTACGCACGAACTTGTGGCTCGCATCAGCCGATTTGTCCTCGAGGCGCGGGTCCATGTCGGGGATGTACAGCACGTCTCCGGGGCAGAGCACGTGCGGGTCCTGGCGCGAGCTTTTGAGCGCGGCGTTGTTGGGATGGTTCCAGATGGCCTCCCAGTTGAGGCCGAGGCCGAAGGCGATGCTGGTAAGGGAATCGCCTTGCTGGACCGTGTAACTGGACGCCATACGCTATGCCTCCTTCCACTGGTAGAGTGATTCCGCGTTTCTGACGGTTGTTTCTCCCTGTCCGGGCCGGGCGCCTGGCGTATTACTTCGGTTTCCACGCGTCCTTGTCGAGGTTGGGGAACGTAACCTTGCAAGTTCCGGGGTCGATGTGGTCGACGCGGGCGCGGCCCTTCTCATCGAGCGTACCGTCGGCGACTGTTGAGCCGTCCGGCAGAGTGACCTGGTAGACTTCTCCGGGTACCGGCTTTCCTGCTTCATCCAACAACTCAATCTCGATCCAGTGAGTCTTGTCCTTGTTCTCTTCCGCGGCTGGGTTGTGGGTGGGAGCGGCGGAAGCCCCCGACCGCTTCGCGGGACTGACGGTCGCCAGCGACATATTCAGCTGGCTGGCGGCGCTGGCAGAGGGCGCGTTGGTCACCTCGCCCGGCTTGGCTGTGTCGGCAGCTACGGGCGCGGTCGGGCTCAGCGGGGAGACCAGCGAACCGGCCGAACCGCTCAGGGCCGAGCCTGCGCTGTTGATCTGCACGATCGGCGAACCCGAGATGGCTATGCCGGAGGGATCGAGAGTGATGAAGTTGCCTCCCATTTTCAGCGTGAGGCCTGTGGAGGCTTCAATCACCACCTGCATAGCCTTTAGATAGAGGTTCTGGGTCACCTGGCTGCTGTGATTGCCGCTGAACTGCTCGATCACGTCGCCATTCACGGCCAGCGAGTGGGAGCCCGTGATCTTAAGGGCCGCTTTCCCCTTGATCTCCAAGTGATGGTCCCGGCCAACCTTCTGAATCATGTCGCGGCCAACCTCGACGTGACTGTCGCGGCCGACCTTTTCCATCTTGTCGTTGGTCACGGTCAAGCTGCGGTTGTTGCCGATGTTCTCCTGCCGGTCGTTCTTGATTTGAATATCGAGGTTCTTCTCGCCGTTGATGAATACCTGCTCGCTGCCTTTCTTGTCTTCGAGGCGAATTTCGTTGAATCCACCGCCGCCTTTGGAGCTCATGGATTTGAGGGTGCTCTTGGTTTGTTCATCCGGCAGCGCATAGGGCGGCATCTGGTCGTCATTGTAGACGGAGCCGGTGACGAGTGGCCGGTCGGGGTCTCCTTCGAGGAAACTGACCACGACTTCCTGGCCGATTCGCGGGAGGTGGATGATGCCCCACTGCTTCCCGGCCCAGCCCTGGGCGACGCGAATCCAGCACGAGCTCTTGTCATCGTCGGCGCCCTCGCGATCCCAGAAGAACTGCACCTTGATGCGGCCGTACTTGTCCGTCCAGATCTCTTCGCCGGACTTGCCAACCACGACAGCGGTTTGCGTGCTGGGAATCACCGGCCTGCGAGCGAGACGAGGGGGACGAAAGGGAACGGAGTTGGGGATGGCTTCGAACTCGTTGGTGTACTCGAACGGTTGCGGACTGCCCGAACGGTAGCTGGTGTTCTTACCCTGGTGGCGCAAAGCGAGCAAGGAATAGTCCTGGTTGGCCGCATCGCGGACGTGCTCCTCCAGGGTGAACTTATAGCCGCATTCGAAGCCCATGCAGTTGCTCTTACCGCGGACCATAACGAGCTGCACTTCCCGCTCTTCCAGGCGGATCTTGACGTAACGATCCCCCTCGTTCTTGGTGGTGTATCTTCCGGGATAGTCGTAGTCCTCGCCGGCTTCGTCGGTCGTTCCTTCGTCGCTGCCGGAGACGGTCGCAAAGAGGCTGGTGTGCGGCTTCGTAAAGTCGTAGTCGGTGAGGGAGGTCTTGCCGGTGTTGATCTTGTGCTCCTCTTCGACCGTGAGCACGGAGTCTTCGTCGAGACGGCCACCCAAAGCGGGCGCGTAGCGGGCGGAGCTTTTGTTCGGGCAGGCGACAAATGCAGACTTGTCGTCGGCCAGGATGAGCTGATGCTTCTGTTCGCTCTGTTCGAAGAAATAGAAGATGCCTTCTTCTTCGAGCAGCCGCGAGACGAAGTTGAAATCTGTCTCGCGGTATTGGACGCAATACTCTCGGGGCGAATAGGTGCCTTTCAGCTTCAGGTCATAGTCGGTAAAGCCGCGATCCCTGAATACCTTCTCAACGATATCAGGGACGCTTTTGTTCTGGAAGATGCGGCAATTGGTGAACAGGGTGAGGAACCAAAGCCAAGGCACCATCTCCGCTTGATACACGGCCAAGCCATCGTCGCCATACTCGACCAGCTTGATGCGGTTGATCAGCCCGTGGATATGGCGTTCCGTGTCTTCGTCCAACCGTATGGACAGGACGGCAGGCTGGGTCAGCAAACCCTTCATGTCGAGGTTGATGTCATCCGTGAGGAGTTCCAGGACGAAACGATAGGGCGTGGAGACGCGCTCGTAGCCGGTGAAACTGTTCAACAGCAGGGCGTCGTCGCCGAGAGGCGTCTTGATACGAAATGGACGTTCAATTTGCGTTGCGGGCAAGCTATCATCCCCCGTTTGTGCGGCGCGCGAGCTTGACCGGCCCGCGCGCCGGGCCTGCGCCTGATTTTGGTGAGTTCCTATCTATAGGTGAAAACCCCGCCTTCGCCGATGCCGACGCGAACGGACTCGGGTTTTAGGCCCTCCGCGATTTTTCCCAGGATCTCCCTGGAAATATCCGGCAGCATCGTGTTCGTTAAGATGTTATCCACGTTCCGGGCGCCGCTCTCGACTTCCGTGCAGCGGCGGGCTACTTCATCAATGAGAGCATCATCGTAGGTCAGCGAGACGCGGTGGCTCTCCTGCAGGCGACGCTGGATCTTACCCAGTTTCAGGATGATGATCTTCTTCATGGCCTCATCGCGAATGGGAAAGAACGGAATGATCACGAGGCGGCCCAGGAAGGCGGGCTTGAAGGTCTTATTCAGCTCCGGTTTGAGAGCTTTGACCAGTCCGTCCTGTCCCGGCATGGTTTCGGGATCGGCGGTCATCTTCATGATGGTGTCGGTTCCGGCGTTGGAGGTGAGGATGATGATGGTGTTCTTGAAATCGATCTGGCGCCCTTCGCCATCCTCCATCTGGCCCTTGTCGAAGACCTGGAAGAAGAGCTCCAGCACGTCGGGGTGCGCTTTCTCCACCTCGTCGAGCAGGACTACGGAATAAGGCCGGCGCCGCACGGCTTCGGTCAGGACACCGCCTTCGCCGTAACCGACGTAGCCCGGAGGCGACCCCTTGAGGGTGGAAACGGTGTGCGCTTCCTGGAACTCCGACATGTTGATGGTGATCAGATTGCGCTCGCCGCCAAACAGGAGGTCGGAGAGGGCCAGGGCAGTCTCGGTTTTGCCGACACCGCTGGGACCAACGAGCAGGAATACGCCGACTGGCTTGCCGGGATCGTCCAGCCCGGCGCGCGCGGTGCGCACCCGCTGGCTGATCATTTCGAGCGCATGATTCTGGCCAATGACGCGGGCCCCGAGGTGTTGTTCGAGGGTGAGCACCGTGGAGATTTCGTCCTTGAGCATCTTGCCTACGGGGATGCCCGTCCAGCCGGAGACGACTTCGCCGATGATCTGGGCGTCGACGCAGACACGCAGCAACGGCGTTTCGCCCTGCATGGCGGTCAACTGGTCGTTCAATTCGGCGAGTTGCTTACGAAGTTGATCCGGGTCGGCGGCTGGAGCGGGCGCAGCGGCTTCGGGCGCCGGAGCGGCGGCGGCCGCGGCCGGCGCCGCGGCAGCGGGCCCGGGATTGGCCGGCGGCGCCGCGGCGACGGCGTCCGCGGGCGGTGGCGGCGCGTTGGGTGTTTCCAACTGCGAACGGATCTCGCGGATCCGGTTGACCAGGTCGCGCTCTTTTTCCCAGCGGCCGGTCAGTTCGTTGAGGTGGCCCTCGGTCTTGGTGCGCTTCTCGGCGATCACGGAGAGCCGTTCGCCGTGGTCGGCGCCGGCGGCGACTTCACGCTCGAGGATGCGGGTCTGCACGGCCAGATCCTCCAAGGTGCGCGTGGCGTCCTCGATGGCTGGAGGAATGGAGTTCTGACCCAGCGCCAACCGGGCGCAAGCGGTATCGAGCACGCTTACGGCCTTGTCGGGCAACTGGCGATCCGGCAGGTAGCGGTGCGACAGCTTGACACCGGCGAGCAGGCCTTCATCGAGGATGCGCACCTTGTGATGTTTCTCAAGCGTGGGGACCACGCCGCGCAGCATGAGGGCGCACTGCGTTTCGCTGGGCTCATCCACCTTGATCAATTGGAAGCGCCGCGCCAGCGCGGGGTCCTTCTCGAAGTATTTTTTGTATTCCGACCACGTGGTGGCCGCAATAGTGCGCAATTCGCCGCGCGCCAGCGCCGGTTTGAGCAGGTTGGCGGCGTCGCCCTGGCCGGCCTGGCCGCCGGCGCCGATCATGGTGTGGGCCTCGTCGATGAATAGGATGATCGGCGTAGGCGAAGACTTGACCTCGTTGATCAGGCCTTTGAGGCGGTTCTCGAATTCGCCCTTGACTCCGGCGCCAGCCTGCAGCAGAGCCAAGTCCAGCGTACGCAACGTGACGTTCTTCAGCACGGGCGGCACGTCCCCGGCCGCGATCCGCAGCGCGAAGCCTTCCACCACCGCCGTTTTGCCGACGCCGGCTTCGCCGACGAGGATGGGGTTGTTCTGGCGGCGGCGCGTCAGGATGTCAACCACCTGGCGGATCTCAAAATCGCGCGCCAGCACCGGGTCGACCTTGCCCTGTTTGGCATTCTCCGTCAGGTTGACGGTGTACTGGTCCAGGTTCGGAGTCTTGCCGCCCGCACCAACGGGACGGGCACCTTCGGGTGCGGCCGCTTCGGCCGCCACCATTTCCTCGGTCTCCACGGAGTTCGCGAGGATGCTGAGGAAGTCTTTCTTGAGAGCTTCGGGCTGGATCTTCTGCAGTTCTTTGCTGATATCGCGCGCGATGCGAGCCAGTTCCTCCTCGGTCATCAGCGCCAGGATGGTAAAGCCGGTGCGGATGCGCGTCGCGCCGAAATCGATGGAACCGATGGTCCAGGCCTCCGTCATCATCTTGAGCAGCGAGGGAGCGAGGGTGGGGGTGCGGGCGTTGCCGGATTTCAGCTTGTCCAGGCTGCGGGTCAATTCCGCCGCGAGGCGCGACTTGTCGATTCCGAAATGCCGGGTGATGAACGCCAGGTCGCCGTCGCTGGAATCGAGCAGTTTCATCAGGAAATGTTCGATCTCGACGTCATAGTGCGTCCGGGACAGGCAGAACCCCGCAGAAGCCTCCAGGGCCAGCCGCGCGGAATCGTTCAGCTTTCCTATCAGTGATCGTAAATTCAGTCCCATGTATCCTCCAAAATCGTTTTCAGGCAGGCTCGTTGTATTATGCCAGCAACAGTACGGTGTCGGCGGGCGAGCGGTCAAAATACTCGCCGGACTTCATCCAGGTGAACCACCCCAAGCGTGGCCCCGCCAGACTATCTTCGCCCAATTCACAGCGCGGCACTACTTCCTGCTGCAGGACAAGCTGGACCTCCACCTCCAGATGGGTACCGCAGAAGAAACGGGTCAGGGCTCGCAGCGGCTCATAGCCATCCCCGGAGGGCAGGAAGCCCAGGTACTGTTCCTGGGTCAGCGGGCCCAACCTCAAGCGAATGCGGGACTGCTGATCCCAGATTTCGTCGCCTACCACGGCCCCAATGCCCACCTGCGCGGAATATGACGTGTCGCCCAGATCGCACTGGCTGCTGATGTCCAGGGGCTGCCAGGCGCCGACAAATTGCTCCACTTCCACGGGCACCCCGAAATAGTCTTCGAGTACGCCGCGAAGCCCGACGGCGGACCGAGGCTGCAGCGCCAGGAGCCCGGTATAAAACAGCAGGGAATCGTCCTTGACCTCCATCCGATCCTGCAGGCCGTCCGTGCCGAGGCCGATCAGGGACATGAGGTAGCGCGAAAACCGGTCCTGGCCGTCGCGTTCGTAGGCCACCGCGGAGCGATACTTTTCCCACGCCTGGTAGAACAGGGAGATTATGCGGTGGTTGAAGATGTCGAAGAAGTCCGCCAGGGTGTGATCGCGGGCGCGGAGCCGCGCGAGGATCAATTCCGAGTAGGCGCGCGGCAGAACGCCCATGGGGCCGGTCAATCCCATGAAGTTGACCAGCATGGAGGGCATCGCACCCTCCCAATCCATGGACTGGATTTGACTGGGAGGGAATGCCAGCGAACTGTTGGTCCGGAAGCGCACCGCCTCGCGCTCAGCGCGGCTGAAACCGCCGACCGTTTCGCGATGACTCAGGATTCGCAGCAGGAGGCGCACAGCCTGAAAGAACTCGAACCGGCCGGGATGCTCGCGCAGGTCGCGTTCCACCTCGACGAGAGGGGCGGCAGGCGGCGGTTCGGGAACGGTCAAAGCAGGATTTTCTGTCCCGCCCTGGGTGGCCATTCGCGGATTACCTCCTTTCTCTGCCGGGTTCTGGCGACGAGCTGCGTGAAACTGTTGAGCGTGGCGTAGAGCGCCAGGAACTGCTCGATGACGCTGGCGAACAGGTACACGCCGCCGCCCACGAACTGCTCTTCGTCCAGTTCCATCTCGACGCGAGTGCCGCGCGCGAAAGTGACGCCGTTTTCCGCCACCACGGGAGCAAAATGGGCGCGGCTCTTTAGATCGGTGATGCCCTCGATCATTTTCTGGGCGAAGGGGGAGCCGGTGAAATCATAGAGCCGGAGGATTTGCTGCAGGGCATCGCGGCCGTCCGCGACCAGCGACAGGTGATTGAGGGAAAGATGCGAAATCAAGTGCCACAAGGCCAGCTTGGACGTGGGGGGACGAAGGGGCAGGGTCGGCTTGGTCATGGCCACGATGCGCTTGATGGGAGTGCTCCCCTCAAGCTCGAAATCGCCTTCCTCGTTGCCGAAGGGGAGGCGCGCGGGCAGGTTCCGGTTGGTGCAGGTGGTGCGGACCGTCAACGTGTCGACATCGGGGAAGACGATCCGCCCGGACCGGTCGACCAGCGAGACGAACATGTCCGAGGCGTCGTCGTTCAGGCGGTTGGACGCGCGGCGATTGGCGATCCAAAAGCACTCATTCTTGGTTCCAGCGGTTTCCTGACGGTACGAGTAAAACGGCCGGTAGTAGACGACCTGCCGGGTGTCGGCGTCGATGGTGCTGACCTCGTCGACGGAGAAAACCTCGACCGCGGCCGGGCGACGGATATCCGGCTTGATCTGGTATTCGTACTTGTGCTGGTCCAGCAGCAGGGGCTCGGCCGTCTGGGGGAAGAGATTCGCGATGGGAACGCAGCCGAGCCGAAATGCTTTGGGTGAAACTCCGATCTCCAGCCGCTGCACGTTCTGCGCGTCACCCGCGCTGGAAAACAGAAAGACGATCTCCGCGATGTTCTTGAACCCGGCGTTCCAGACGGTATCGAGGCCGGCCACGTCCACGAACAGGAACTTACTGGGCAGCGCGAAATACTCCTGCAAGATCCGGTAGCCGATGTGCGAGCGGCGGGGATACGGGACCATCCCCTGATCCTCATCGAATCCCACGGGCCGCACGGACGAGGCGGGCAGGGTCACCGGAGAGACTTTGGAGCGAGGCGTGGGATCGCGAACCACGATGCGGGTCAGCCGGGCGCAAAGGAGTTCGTAGAGCGCGTGCACCAGGTTGTTCTCGCCGGACAGGTGGAGACGGAGGTGATCGAGTTCCAGCTTGGGCAGCAGGACGTCCGGCGCGGCAGTCACCTCAAGGCGCAACGCGTAGGCCGCGTCGGGCGCCCGTAGAGGAGGGCGTAGTTGATCGGGGGTCTTCCACTCGGCCGCGGTCACGGTCAGGGGCCAGACCGTGGTGTCGTAGCAGGTGCGGAACTTGCAAGGAACGCCGCCCACCGGACGGGAATAGAGCGTGGTATCGCGGTCGATCTTCAGCCCGGTGGTCAGTTTTCCGCGCTCCACATCCAGGCGGAACTCGGCGATGGACATGGAGGGAATGGGCCGAATGAAATGGGGATAAACGATACTCAAGAAAGCTTCGGTGATTTCCGGGAAATCGTCGTCCAGCTTGAGGTGAACGCGCGCAGCCAGAAATGCGAAGGCTTCCAGCAGGCGCTCGACGTGCGGATCTTCGGATTCCTTGGACTCTTCCAGGGTCAGCCGCGCGGCGATCTTCGGGTATTTTTCGGCAAACTGCGCCCCCATCTCGCGAAGATAGGTCAACTCCCGTTCGTAGAAAAGCAGGAGGTCATCCCGCATCCTGGACCTCGTATTGATTGGTGGTCAGTTGCAGAACGGTGTCGAAGGAAATGTGCTCGGGCGCGGGATCCATGAGCAGCAACGCTTCGATGCGAAAGCGGAACGTGCGAGTCCTGGCGACGACCGGCTCCAGGGGAATCAAACGCACTTTGCTGAGGCGCGGCTCGAAGAACTTCAAAGCAGCCTGCAATTGCCGTATGAGCTTGTTCTCGTCTGCCGGCGAGGCGAGGCTGTAGCCGGTGAAATCGGGAAGGCCGTAGACGTAAAGGGAACGGTTCACCTCGCGCAAGCCTTCGTCGGGTGGAATGGCTACCTGGCGCGTATTGAGCAGCCATTCCAGGTCGCGGCGCACGCCATCGCGCAGCGCACGAACGGACTGGGCGCGGGTGAGCGGGGCCTCCTTGGAGTTGCGCGGGTCGTCGTCGAGCAGGCGATCGAGCACCGACAATGTGACGGTCGCATCGGTAGCGGGGCGCGCCATTTGTTATACCGTGAGCGCCTGAACCGGATCCAAGCGGCAGATGCGCTCGAACATCGCCTGCTTGGCTTTGGCGTCCCCCTGGATCTTCTTGCTGTTCTGAACCAGGAAGACCAGGGCCCGCGCAATGGTCTCACGGTCCTCCCATTCGTCCAGCTTATGAGTGTCAACGGCCGCGGCACACTCGTCCATGAGAAGTTGGGCGATGGGGTCCTTGCCGGCCGCGATGCAGATCTGCGCCAGTTGCAGTTTGCGGAGAAAGCGCCCGCGGCCGCTGGTCTGCCGCTCGAGTTCGCGCTGCAGGATTTCCACGGCTTTCGCCGGCTGGCTGGCGCGAATGGCCTCTTGAGCCAGAGCCTGCGGATCGACGAATCTTTTCTGCCAGCCCGGGGCCTGGGCGTTGCCGGCCGCGGGACCAGTCGGAGCATTGGGGAGGGGCGGAGAATCCGAGGGTTCCGCCGGGAGCTCGCGCAGCCAGGTCTGTGTTTCGGAATTGGCCGCCGGGGTATCGTCGGTCAGCTTGGCGTCCAGCAAATTCGGCAAATCGCGCAGCAGCGTGCGCAACTCGGAGCGGATTGCGATGGCGATGGGATTGTAGGTATCACCCAACGCGGCGCAGGCCTCGACGACGAAACGCTGCAAGTCGAGCCAGGCGCGGCTGCAAGGCAGGGCCATGATCTGCTCGGCCAATTCCAGGAGTTCCCCCCAGCGGTTGCGAGAAGCAAGGGCTTTAACCTGGTAGCGCAGGTCGCTGGGCGGCGCCTCCAGCACAATGGGGTCGGAGGAGCCGCGCAGCTCGCCCCATCGGAGGCCGCGCAACATCAGGTAAGACGCGGGGCTGAGGGGATCGCGTTTGCGAAGAACGGCCGCGGCCTTCACCACCGACTCGACCGCCTCGCGCTTTTCGGCAGGTTCAGTGGAGACTCTCCCTCCCAGGCCAATTTCCACTCCGGCGTCAGCCGCGGCGCCTTCGGCGCCTTCGCCCCCTTCGGCGGCTGCTTGGGCAGCCTCCGGAGGCGCTTCCTCGACGGGGTCAGGCTCGGTCTCCCGCTTTTTCTGCAGCAGGCTGTGAACCACCTGCCGGACGTCGGTCAGCGCTTCGGTCAACCTGACGAAACCGGGAGCGGAGGCGCCGAATTTCGCCTTGCAAGTCTGGTCGAGCGCTTTGAGGGACGCCAGCCCCGCGTCGAACTGTTTCTCCAGGTCGGCGTAAAAGGCCTTGGGCGTTTCGACGAACGACTTGTCGAAGATCTCGGGCGCCAATTTGCCTTCTTTGAGCGCTTTTTCGCGCGCCGCTTTGGCGTCCTTAGCGGTGGCCTGGTCCTCGTAGCCGACGGTCCTCGATTCCTTGTACTGGATGGAACCGTAACCATCGCGGCACAACGGAACCTTCTTGATTGCTGGAATCGGCCTGGTGCCGCCACCGACCTGGGCTTCACTGCCAAGCCACTCCAGCGGGGCCGCGCGCTGCTCGGTATCGCCCTCATCCAGTTCGGGATAAAGGGTGTCCCAGAACTTGTCCAAGAGGTCGCGGCACAACCCCAAGCCCTCGGTAAAGCCCCGGATGCCGTTTTGTCTTAGCAGAGCTTCGGCGAGCCAGACCGCCAGTTGCAGATCTTTGCTCTGG
>Ga0335081_10001616_pt1 | contig 35950 bp, 32 predicted proteins | sample Lox_Sample_35_FD_206713 | JGI IMG/M metagenome (GOLD analysis project Ga0335081, IMG submission 206713) | Soil microbial communities from Loxahatchee National Wildlife Refuge, Florida, United States - Lox_Sample_3.5 | ecosystem: Environmental > Terrestrial > Soil > Wetlands | place: USA...
CGTCGCGGGGCTGTTCCTATCCGACGTTCTGGCCATATCGCGTAGCAGTCGCTCCCTGGCGGGCTAGTATCCGGTTTGTACCGACCAATGTTGATCGAGCGCGAACCCGATCAGCAGCGCCATCGGATCCTCCGCGATCAGCTCGTTCGCCTCGTCGGAGTCGGTGAAGTAGAGGCGGTCGGGCACGGCCGCATCGTACTGGGCGCCGCTTGCCGCCAAGCCCCCGATTGGTGTATCAAGCCGCCATGGAGCAGCCACCGCTGCGGCTCGTCCACCGCAACCTCATGGACGTCAACGTCCTGGGGGCCGAGGGCTCGGGCGGGATGGTCCACATCGACGGGGAGGAGCTGTTCTTCGCCAGCAGCAGCCCCGCGCCCTTCCTGAACGGCGTGATGCGCGAGGCGCCGGGCGGGGATGCCGATGAGCTCCTGAGTCGCGCGCGGTCATTCTTCTTCGAGCGGGGGCGCGGGTTTGTGGTGTTTGCGTGGCCGGGCGATCCCGAGCTCGAGCGGGCGGCCCTCGTAGCCGGGATGCACCCCGTCCTCGAGCGGTACCCGGAGATGGTCTGCCGATCGCCGTTGGAGCAACTTCCGGGCGACGTTCGAGGCGTCGCCGACGTGGAGGACGCGGCGGCCTACTGGCGCATCTGCGATGAGGCTTACCCCTCGATCGGCTTCCCCCCCGACCTGTTCACCAAAACCTTCCCGCCGGAGCTGCTGCTCGATCCGGATCGGGTCTGGGGCTGTGTCGCGCGTCAAGATGGCAGGCCTGCGGCGTGCGCCTCGCTTTGGCTGACAGCCGGGGTCGAGTCCGTGGTCGGCTTCATCGGGTGGGTTGCCGCGCTCCCCGAGGCGCGGGGACGTGGGCTCGCCGCCGCGTGCACCGTCGAGGCCACCAACAGGGCGTTCGAGCTGGGAGCCGACATCGTCTCGCTACAGGCTTCACCGATGGGCGAGCCGATCTACAGGAGCCTCGGTTATGAGGAGCTGTTCGCCTACCGGCTCATGGGAGCGATGCCGCCGGACTCGTAGAGGCGATCGGACACGCACCGATCCAAGCTGGGACACTACCTCGGTGTCCGCGAACCTCGAGTCGGGGGGCTAGGCGATGTCGCAGGGGAACGTGGAAATCATGCGGCGAGGGATGGAGCAGTACCTGGCCACGGGCGAGCCGCCGTGGGAGCTGCTCGACGAGCAGGGCGCAGGCCCTGAAAGCCCTCGGGCTGGCGAAATAGGGCGATGTCCGGGCAGAACGTAGAGCTCGTCCGCGTTGCCTACGAGGAGCTTGCGCGAGTGCTGGAATCGGGAGACCTCTCCGAGTTTCCGGTGGACACGTGGTGGGATCCGGACTGCGTGCTGAGGCCTGCCGGTCTATTTCCGGAGTCGGCCGAGGTACGCGGTCACGATGGCGTGCGCCAGTTCCTGGTGAACCAGTCCGATGCCTTCGAGGAGCTGCGGGTCGAACCCCTCGACTTCATCGATGCGGGCGACCAGGTCGTTGTGCCAGTTACCTTTGGCGGGCACGCCCGCCACACGGGCCTCGAGATCGAGTTCTCGATCGTCCACGTGCTGACGCTGCGCGACAACAGGCTGTTGGGAGTGGACATGTACCGCACAGAGGCCGAGGCTCTCGCGGCGGCGGGGCTCGAGTAGCTGGTCGTCACCACGGGGTCCGCGGCTGGTTGGCGGACCTCGCCGACGCGTGGGACTACGGGTTCTGGAGCTTCGACCACGAGACGATGCCCACGCATGTTCATCGGCGCCGAGCCGATCGACGACAGCCCGAGCATCGCTGGCCCGGGCGGCCGATCCAGTGGAAGACCGCTCCGCGCTCCGGAAGCTCGAGCGCTACCGGCAGCCCCACCACGTCGCGGTAGAAGCCCTTCGAGCGCTCGAGGTCCCCGACGGTGGGGTGCGTCTCGAACAGCCCCTGAACGTTCACCTGCCGCGCCCCTGTCAAGTTGCGTTCACAGCTGCTCGATCGTACTGCGCGATACTGGCCGAAGTGTCCGAGAACGTGGAGCTGGTGCGTGCCTGGCACCGGGCGGCGATGCTCGGTGACATCGACCAACTGCTGTCGCTCACCGACCCTGAGTTCGAGATGAACGAGGCCAGTGCCCTCCCCGGCGCGGTGCGTGTATCCGGACCCGAGGGACTGCGCAGCTACTGCTACGGGTGGGCGAAGAACTGGTCCGAGCAGGACTGGCGCGAGGAGGAGGTGATCGAGTTCCCTCCCGACCTGGTGCTGTTCGATGCCACGCTGCGGCTGAGAGGGCTGCGAAGCTCGATCTGGGTCGAGCGCCGTTGGGCGTACGTGCTCCAGATCCGCGACGGGCGCGTCCTGCGCCACGACGGCTTCGAGACCAAGGAGGAGGCGCTCGAGGTGATCCAGCGCTCGGCTCCGAGCGGGACCTGATCCGGCGCAGGGCCCGCGGGTGGACACGCTCTCGAAGTGGTTGCGGCGCTGATCCTGATCGGCGCGCCGGGCAGCGGCAAGTCGTCCGTGCTCGAGGCGCTGATGACGCTACTGGAGATCGAGGGCGTGGAGTACGGCGCGATCGAGAGCGAGCAGTTGTCGCTCGGGTCGCCGCTCCTGTCGGGCCGGGATTGGACCCGCCAGCTCGAGGCCGTACTCGCGTTGCAGCGGGATTCGGGCCGCTCCCGCTTTCTGGTCGTCGCGACCGTCGAGAACGAGCACGAGCTAGGTGACGTGGCACGAGCTGCCGGCGCAGACGCATCGCTGGTGGCGTGCCTGCTCGCCTCACCCGACACCGTGGCAGCGCGCATCGCCAGGCGCGAGCCCGACCACTGGCCGGGCAAGGCACGCCTGACTGCCCACGCGCGTGAGCTCGCCGAGACCGTGCCCGCCATGGCCGGGATCGATCTCCGGATCGACACCGAGCAGCGCTCGCCCGACCAGGCCGCGGCGGAGATCCAGACCGAGATGCGCCTCCGCGGCCTGATCCCTGGCCGGCCGGTGTAGCTGATCGCCCGCGGCCCGCGGTCAGATCGCCGAGCAGCGGTCAGATCGCCGAGCAGTACAGCAGCGTCTGCGCCCGCGCCACCGCCCCGACGGCCGCGTCGGGGACCAGCAGCTCGGGATGGTGCAGCGGGCGCACCTGAAATCCTTCGGCGCCGTCGAGGCCCACGAACGCCATCGCGATCGGCGCAACCTCGCCGAAGAAGGCGAAGTCGTCGGACCCGCAGGAGCTCCACGGCGTGGCGAGCGACAGGCCACTGGCGCCGATCAGCTCCCGCGCGCGCCCGATGATCGCGGGATCGTTCTCGAGCTGGGGCTCGCCCGGGGTGATCGCCACGGACGCCTCACAACCGTGGGCTGCCGCGACGCCCTCGCTGACCTCGACCACCAGCTCGCGCAGGATCTCCCGGCCGGCGGGGCTGTGGGCCCGCAGCGCGGCCCGCGCCGTGGCCTGTGGCGGGATCACGTTCTCGGCGCTGCCCCCCTCGATCGTCCCCACCGTCAGGACGGCCGCTCCGAGCGGGTCGATCCGCCGCCCCACCTGGGCGTGGAGCGAGACGATCACCTCGGCGAGCGCGAGGATCGGATCGCGGCCGAGGTGGGGGTACGCCCCGTGCGTGGGGCGTCCGCGGATCGTGATCTCCGCCGCATCGCAGGAAGCGTTCACGACGCCTTCCTCGAGGCCGACTGTTCCCCAGGCAAGCTCGGGATGGACGTGCGCCGCAACGACCGCGCGGGGAGCGATCTCGCCGAGCTCGCCATGGGCGAGCTGCTGGGCTCCCGACGGATACGCCTCCTCGCTCGGCTGCAGCAGCGCCACCAGTGCCACGGGGAGCTCGTCGCCGAGCGCGTGGGCAGCCCGCGCGAGCGCCACGAGCGCGGCCAGGTGGACGTCGTGCCCGCACGCGTGCATCGTCTCCCCGGTGGCGGTGAACTCGCTGCCGGTCTGCTCCCTCAGCGGCAATCCGTCGAGCTCGGCGCGCACCGCGACCGGGGCGCCGTCGGCCGTGCCGACGACGGCTGCCCCCGCGGTCCCCGCGAGAGGCCTGCAATCGACCGGGAGCTGCTCGGCGACCATCGCGAGCGTGGCGTGCTCCTGGTGGGCCAGCTCCGGCTCGCGGTGCAGGCGGTGGCGCAGCTCGACGGCCTCGGGGAGCTCTCGCTCGAGTTGCTCGAGCAGCCTTCCCAGCAGCCGCTCGCGCTCGCCCTGCTCAGTAGGCGTTGCCATACAGCCGGCAGCGCTCGGCGAGGTCGAGGTCCGCGACGGCCTGGAGCTCGGCTCGCTTGAGGCTCGCATAGGCGTCGTAGAGCAACGGCGGGAACCACCCGCGGACGACCTCGTCGGCTTCGAGCGCCGCCAACGCCTGCTCCAGCGACGTCGGCAGCCCACCGACCCCGAAACGCCCCGCCTCCTCGCCCTCGAGGGTCGCGGGATCGACCTCGAGCAGCGGCGGCGCCGACAGTCCCTCGCGCACGCCGGCCAGTCCGGCCCACACGATCGCCCCGAGTGCGAGGTAGGGGTTGGCGGTGGCGTCAGCCGCCCGGTACTCGAGCCGCAGCTGCGCCCGCGGGTCGCCCCCCCGGAGCGTGATCAGCGGCGGGATCCGCAGCAGCGCTTCCCGGTTCTGGGGCGCCAGTGCGACGGCGCCCGCGGCCCAGTGGTGCGGCGCGAGCCGCTGGTAGGAGACGGGGCTGGCGGCGGTGAGCGCGCAGAGGGCGCGTGCGTGGCGCAGGATCCCGGCCGCGAACGACCCGGCCAGCTCGCTAAGGCTGGCGGGTGCGGAGGCGTCATAGAACACCGAGGCGCCCCCCTCGTCGACCAGGCTGAGGTGGACGTGGGCTCCGTTGCCGGCATCGGTCGGCCCGAGCAGCGGCAGGAAGCTCGCCCGGCGTCCTTCGCTGCGGGCGACCTCACGCACCACCTCCTTCACCACGACGCTGCGGTCCGCCCCCGCGACGCCCTCGGCCGCCGCCACCGGGATCTCGAACTGGTGGGAGGAGAACTCGGGCAGGAAACTATCGGGCTCCATGCCCGCCTCCTGAAGTGCGCCCATCACGCGGGCCGGGAACGGGCTGGCCCGCCGCTGCGCCTCCAGCGAGAACGGCAGCGCCGCCTGCCGCCCGTCGAGCAGCACGAACTCGTGCTCGAAGGCCGCCCGCAGCCGTACGCCGAGCTCGGTCCCGAGTGTCGCGAGCGCCTCCCGCAGGAAGCGGCGGGGGCAGCACTCCCACGGGCGACCGTCGATCTCGACGATGTCGCACAGCAGCAGCTCGAAGGGGTCGGCCTCCTGATCCAGGTGCACGCGGGTTGCGGCGTCCGGAAGCAGACGCAGATCGCCCGTCGAGCCGAACGGGTTGGGCTCCGCGAGCGGTCCGAGCGGCGTCAGGGCATGATTGGCGGGCACCCAGCCCACGCCGTCGGCGATGTGGGCAGCGAGCTCGTCGGCCGCCAGCGAGCGGCCCCTGACGATCCCCCCGAGATCGCAGCAGGCGAGGGTCACGAGTCCCGATTCGCTCATGCGACCGTCACCGTGCCGTTGTCCCAGATGCGTTCGTACAGGCCGAGCGCCTCGATCCCACGTCGGGTCCGATCGGCGTCCTCGGCGCACACCACGACGAGTATCCCGCCCTCGGGCATGTCGCGCCGCGCGAGCGCCTCCGCCAGCCGCTCGCGCGGCTGCAGGTGAACTCCCCGGTCGCCGAGCGCGGGATACGTGTCGGCGATCGCGTAGAGGCTGCCGGCGGGTCCCGCGACACGGCCCGCGACGACCACGAAGTGCCCCACCCGCCAATCGGGCTCGGGGCCGTCCCCGGCGCCTTCGAACAGGTAGGAGATCAGCTGGCTGACGCTGGGCCGCGAGCCCCACAGGTGGTGGGTGGCGACGTTCGCGATCAAGGTCACCGGCCGCTCGTAGCGGGCGAGCAGCTCGAACAGCCCGTCGAGTGCCTCACCGCTCCACGGGCCCGCCAGCGGAAGCGCCGCCAGGCCTCCAGCCGAGAGCTCCTCGACGGCGTCCTTGACACCGGCGGCGGTGGTGCCCGAGCGGGCCGCGTCGTCGATCATCGGGATCGACAGGCGGTAGTCGCGGCGACCCGGTTCCCCGCCCGGGAGCGACCCGTGGGCGCTCGCGATCACGCTGCCCGCCGCCAAAGCTACGGCGTCCTGGTCCAACGGCTCGCCGTCACGCTCGCGCAGTCCCGCCGCGCCGAGCGCAAGCGAACCGCAGAAGGCCCCGCACAGATCGTCGCGCTGTGGCAGCTCTCGCTCGTGGAGCGCAAGCAGCTCACGGGCTCCGGGCAGGAGCGTCAGCTGCACGGTGTCGGCGCCCGCCATCGCGATCGACGTGTCCAGGCTCGCGTTCCGCCGCTCGCGTTCCCGCGGGGCCTAGCCCTCGGTCACCCGCGGGGCGTAACGGTGGTGCAGCATCAGCGCGTTGCCGTCGGGGTCGCTGAAGAAGGCCATGTGGCACACGCTGGTGTCGAGCGTGTCCCCGGCGAAGCTCACACCCCGTTCTTCCAGCAGCTTGCGCGCGGCTTCCACGTCGTCGACGTGAAGCGCGATCGCGTTGCCCGAAACGTGGTGCTCGAGGCCCATTTTCTCGGCGTGGATGACGCTCAGCGTGAGGTTGCCCGTCTCGAACTCGGCGAAGTTGCGCTCGGGCATGTAGACGGAGCGGGGCAGCCCGAGCGTGGTGCCGTAGAACTGCACCGCCCGCTCGAGGTCGTGGGTCGGAACGGGCACGAAGTCCACCCCTGTCACGAGCTCCTCGTTAGTGCTCATCTGTGGACCAAGCCTTTCTGTCGTGGGGTCGCTGCCGCTCTGGCTTCTTAGCACTAAGCTGGAGCGCGCCATGGCCTGGGACTTCCGCACCGAGCCCGAGTTCCAGGAGCAGCTGGACTGGATGTCCTGGTTCGTGCGCCAGGAGATCTGGCCGCTCGAGGCGATCTGGCCCGAGCTCGGGATCGACGGGCTGGGTCGCGCGCTCGAGCCGCTCAAGGCCGAGGTCAAGGAGCGCGGGCTGTGGGCCACGCACCTGCCGCCGGAGCTTGGCGGCCAGGGTATGGGCCAGGTCCGTCTCGGCCTGATGCACGAGATCCTCGGCACCTCCCCGATCGCCCCGCTCGCGTTCGGCAACGCGGCCCCCGATTCGGGCAACTCCGAGATCCTGGCCCTCGCCGGAACCGAGGAACAGAAGGATCGCTGGCTGCACCCGCTGCTGGCCGGCGACCTTCGCAGCGCGTTCAGCATGACCGAGCCCGACACGCCGGGCTCGGATCCCACCCAGCTGCGGACCAGCGCCCAGAGCGACGGCGACGGCTGGGTGGTCAACGGGCGCAAGTGGTTCACCTCGAACGGGTCGATCGCCGACTTCCTGATCCTGATGGCCGTCACCGACCCCGAGGCGCGCCCGTCGCAGCGCGCCTCGATGTTCATCGTCCCCGTCGACACGCCGGGGGTCCACATCCTCCGCGACGTGCCCACGATGGAGCACCCGTGGGAGGCGTTCGGCTCCTACGGGGGACACTCGGAAGTCATCTACGAGGACGTCCGCCTGCCCGCCGAGGCGCTGCTCGGGAAGCCGGGCGCCGGCTTTGTGATCGCCCAGCATCGGCTCGTCCCGGGGCGCATCCATCACTGCATGCGCTGGCTCGGCGTGGCCCGTCGCGCGTTCGACATGATGTGCGAGCGCGCCACCTACCGCTACGCGCACGGGTCGCTGCTGGCGGACAAGCAGACGGTCCAGAACTGGATCGCCGACAGCGCCGCCGAGATGCAGGCAGCGCGGCTGATGACGCTCCATGCCGCCTGGGTGATGGACACCGAGGGGGCCAGCGCCGCCCGCACGGAGGTGGCGATGATCAAGTTCTTCGGCGCCCGCGTGCTGCACGACGTGGTCGACCGGGCGCTGCAGGTCCACGGCTCGCTGGGCTACTCGACGGACCTGCCCCTGGAGCAGATGTACCGCTTCGCACGCGCCGCCCGGATCTACGACGGACCGGACGAGGTCCACCGTCAGTCGGTCGCGCGTAACGTGCTCGCCTCCTACTCCCCACCGTCCGATGGGGTCCCGAGCGAGCACCTGCCCACGCGCCGCGAGCTCTCCCGCGCGCGCTTCGCCGAGCTGCTCGAGCTGCTGACGGCCAACGACTAGGGCGGCGTTGTCCGCTCAGGGGACGAGACCGCTATCGAGGGACCTCGTCCTGGCGGCGATGGTGTTCGCCGTTGCGATGACGTTCATCGACCAGACGATCGTCGCGATCGCGGTCCCCAAGCTGCAGCACGAGCTGGGCATCTCGAGCGCCGGAGCCCAGTGGGTGATCAACGGCTATCTGCTGTCGCTGTCGGCGCTGTTCGCGTTCGGGGGCAGGCTCGGCGACGTGCTCGGCCGCCGCAACATGGTGGTGATCGGCGTGGTCGTGTTCGCGATCGCCTCCGCGTGCTGCGGCCTGACGCCGAGAGGGGCGATCGCTGAAGCGTGGCTGATCTTCTTCCGCGTCGTCCAGGGTGCCGGCGCGGCGCTGATGTTCCCCGCCTCGGTGGCGATCGTGGTCGCCACCTTCCCTGTCAACCAGCGCGGGCGCGCGATGGCGATCTTCTTCGGCATCACCGGCGGGTTGACCGCGATCGGCCCGCTCGCGGGCGGCTACCTCACGCAGTGGACCTGGCGGGCGATCTTCTGGGTCAACATCCCCGTGGCGATCATCGCGCTGATCCTGATCCGCCTCTCCAAACCCGAGAACGAGCGGCGCCCCTCGAAGATCGACTACCGCGGCACGGTCCTGATCTGCTTCGCGATGGGGCTGATCGTGCTCGGGCTGCAGCAGTCGAGCGTGTGGGGCTGGAGCTCGCCCGCGACCTGGGCGTGCATCGTCCTCGGCGCTGTGACGATGGTCGCGTTCGTGCTGTGGGAGCTGTGCGTGGACGTCCCCCTGCTGCGCCTGCGGATCTTCCGCGACCGCAACTTCTCGGTCGACAACGCCGCGCTGCTGCTGATGTCCTTCGTGTTCGTCCCCTACTTCTTCTTCGCCAGCGTGTACGCCCAGGTGTCGCTCGGCAAGAGCGCCTCGGAAGCCGGGGTCTACCTGTTGTACTTCTTCATCGGCTTCGTCGTGCTGGCCCAGATCGGAGGGCGCATCCTCGATCGCCGCGGCGCCCGTCCGGCCGTCGTGATCGGCAGCGCGATGGCGGCCGTCGGTTTCTACCTGCTCGCCAAGAGGCTGCCCGACCTGTCCCTGCACCAGCAGAAATGGTCGATCCTGCTCGCCGGAGGCGGCGTCGGGCTGATGCTCGGCCCCGCCAGCACCGACGCGGTCAACCGCGCCCCCAGCACCAACTACAGCGAGGTCACCGGCATCACCCAGACGGTCCGGAACTTCGGGGCGAGCCTCGGCCTCGCCGTCCTCGGCACGGTCCTGATCCACCGCGACAAGACCGAGGTCGGCAGGGCCTTGCGCACGCGCGGCGTCCCCGCGCCCCGCGCCGAGCACATCGCTTCGCAGATCGGCACCAGCAGCTCGGGCACCGTGTCGAACGGCAACGCCTCGGCCGACCATGCGGTCCGGCTCGCCACCGCGCACGCCACGAGCACGGTGTTCCAGGTGATGGCGGCAGTGATGGCGGCGTGCTTCATGCTGACGTTCCTGCTGTATCCGCGGGGGCGCGTCCAGGAGGGCGCCGCGCTGCGCGCCGGCGAGGCGGAGCCGGACGCCCAGCTCGCCCGCTCGACGTAGAAGCGAGCACCTCGTCGCTACGGACCTCGGGGCGGGCGCGGGAGCGGCAGCTAGGCTCTTGCCGTGGCAGCCGATGCCAGTCGGACTACGCTGCTGTTCGACCCCAGCGCGTTCAAAGCCTTCCACTTCCTCAATCGCGAGCTCCACGAGGACGGGCTCGTCGAGCTGCGCTACGGGCTCGACCACGAGCTGTCCTTCGAGGAGCGCTTTCAGCTGCCCGTTCCGCGCCTCCTCGACGCCGAGCAGCGATCCCGCGCCGGGGGCCTGCTCGCGCTCCTGCACTGGGTCGCGGGTGTCAGCTACTTCAAGCTGGCCGCGCCCCCGCGCGTGGAGTTCGAGGGCGAGCCGCCCCCGCCGGCCGTCGCGGCGCTGCTCGAGGCGCTCTACTCGGAGGGTTTCGGGGAGTTCGCCTACACGAACCGCCTGCCCCGCCTGCCCCGCCCGCGCTTCTCGGATGCGGGGGTCGAGCGCGCGGCCGGGGTCGAGCGCGCCGCGGGGGTCGGGCGCGCGGCCGGGGTCGAGCGCGCGGCGGGGGTCGAGCGCGCCGCGGGGGTCGGGCGCGCGGCCGGGGTCGAGCGCGCGGCGCCCGCCGATGGGCCTGCGCCGTCACGGCGCCCGCGGGCGAACCCGCAGCGGGTGCTGGTGCCGGTGGGCGGCGGCAAGGACTCGGCCGTGGCCATCGAGGTCGTGCGCCGCTCCGGGCTCCCGACCGCGCTGTTCTCGATCGGGGACGCGCTCCCGATCGCGAGCACGGTGGTCGCCGCGGGGCTGCCGTGGCTGCTCGCGCGGCGCGAGCTCGACCCCGAGCTGCGCCGGCTGAACGGGGCCGGGGCCCTCAACGGCCACGTCCCGGTGACCGCGATCGTGACCGCCGCCGCCCTGCTGTGCGCCCACCTCAACGGCTACGACGCGGTGGCTATGGCCAACGAGCGTTCCGCCTCCTCGGGGAGCCTGAGCTGGGACGGCGTCGAGGTCAACCACCAGTTCAGCAAGAGCCTGCGTGTCGAGCGGCTGCTCGACGACGCGCTCGAGGAGCTCGGGGCGCCCGTCGGCGCCTTCTCGGTGCTGCGCCCCGCGTCCGAGCTCGCGATCGCGCGCGCCTTCGCCCGCCTGGACGTCTACCACCGGGCGTTCACGAGCTGCAACACGATCTTCCGCCTCGACCCCGCGCTGCGGGGCGCCTCGTGGTGCTGCGAGTGCCCCAAGTGCAGGTTCGTGTTCCTCGCGCTGGCACCCTTCACGACGCCCGAGCAGCTGCGCGAGATCTTCGGGCGCGACCTGCTCGACGAGGAGCACCAGTTCGAGGGCTTCGCGCTGCTGTGCGCCGCCGGGGGGCACAAGCCGTTCGAGTGCGTGGGCGAGGAGCAGGAGAGCCTCGCCGCGATCCGGCTGCTGGCCGGCGAGCAGCGATGGAGCGGCCACCGCGTCCTGTGCAGGCTGATCGACGAGGTCCTCCCCGCCCACGGGCCGCACGAGGGGGACCCGGCCCGGGTGCTCGCGCTGAGCGACGATCACGAGGTGCCCGAGGCCCTGATGGCAGACGTTCGTGCGCTTCTCGGAGCTTGAAGGCAGGCGCCTCGGCGTCTGGGGCGCCGGCCGGGAGATCAGCTCGTTCGCACGCGCGGTCGCGGGCCGCCTGCCCGCTGCCGAGATCGCGGTGGCGGCGTTCGACGATCCGCCGCCCCCCGATCGGGTCCGCTCGCTGCTCGGCCTCGGCTCGCTCACCGTGGTGGGCCCGGCGGAGGCCGAGGCGGCGCTGCGCGGTTGCGAGGTCGTGATCCGCTCGCCCGGAGCCTCGATCCACAAACCCCAGCTGGCGGCGGTGAGCGCGGCCGGGATCCCCGTGACCACGGCCACCGGCCTGTGGCTGGCCGAGCACGGGCCCGACGGCGTGCTCGCTGTCAGCGGCACGAAGGGCAAGAGCACAACCGCCGCGCTCACCGCCCACCTCGCCGTCGCGGCGGGCGTCACGGTGGCGCTCGCCGGGAACATCGGCGTCCCCGCGCTCGAGCTGCTCGACGCCGAGCCGGCCCGGCTGACCGTGATCGAGCTGTCCAGCTACCAGATCGCCGACCTCCAGGACGGCCCCGAAGCCGTCGTGATGACCAACCTCTTCAAGGAGCACACCGAATGGCACGGTTCCGAGGAGGCCTACCGCCGCGAGAAGCTCCGCCTGCTCACGCTCCCGGAGGTGCGCCTGGCGGTGCTGAACGCGCGCGATCCGGTGCTGACCGCCGCCGTCACCGGCGCGCGCGTCGTCCGCTACGGCGATCCACACGGCTGGGACGCGGGGCCGGAGGGCGTGACCAGGGCGGGCCACCGCGTGCTCGCCCCCGGGCAGCTCCCGTTGCCCGGGTCGCACAACGCACTCAATCTGTGCGCCGCCCTGTGCGCCCTGGAGGCGCTCGGCATCGAGGTGCAGCTGCCGGGTGCGCTCGAGGGCTTCCAGCCCCTCGCCCACCGGTTGCAGCTCGTCGGAGAACGCGACGGGGTCCTGTGGGTCGACGACAGCATCTCCACGACCCCGGAGTCCACGATCGTGGCGCTCGCGAGCTTCCCCGGGAAGGACCTCGTGCTGATCGCCGGCGGACAGGACCGCGGTCAGGACTACGCCGAGCTGGGGTCGGCCCTCGCACGTACGGGCGCCGTCGTGATCGGCGTGCCGAGCACCGGCGAGCGTGTCGTCCGCGCAGCCCGGGCGGCCGGCCTCGGTCCGGACCGGGCGCTGCAGGCGGGTGACCTGCGCGAGGCCGCGACCCTCGCCGGGGAGCGGGCCACGCCCGGCACGGTCGTGCTGCTATCGCCCGCGGCCCCGAGCTTCGACCACTACCGCGACTTCGAGGAGCGCGGGGAGCGCTTCAGTGAGCTCGCGCGTGGTGACGCGAGCCACGCGTAGCCGCGGCTACGCGTCCTCCGGCTCGCCCTCGCCCGCGGGCTGGCTGGGCTGGGAGGAGACCGCATCGGCGTCCGAAGCGGTGTCCGCAGCGGCACGGTTCTCGTCCCGGACCGCATGCCAGATCTCCTCGCGGTAGATCGGAACCCCGCCCGGCGCTTCGATGCCGAGCCTCACGCTGTGTCCGCTAACGCTCATCACGGACACGAAGATGTCTTCGCCGATCACGACGCGCTCTCCCGGACGACGCGTAAGGATCAGCACCCCGATGATTATGAACAAAATGTCATCGAAGTACAGACGCGCTCTCGGAGCCGTTTGCTAGCGCAGAATTCGCGCCGCGAGCTCGGCCGGATCGAGGCGCTGCAGCCGCCAGCCGCCGGCCGGTGAGTGCTCGAGAATCAGCTCCGGGGCCAGTCCGAAGCGACACGCGAGCTCGATTCCGACCCCGAGCTGGTCGGTCTCGTCGGCATGCGTGAGCGCCAGCCCGTCCGCCCCGATCGGCTCGAGCGAGGCGAGCAGCTGTTCCGCGGCGACGGCCCCGAGGGTCACCGGCAGCGCCACCACGACGCGATCCGGCTCGAACTCGCCGAGCTGCCGAGCGAGCTCACGGATCGCTCCGGGCTCCGAGGGCGACAGCCGCGGCGTGTCCATCACCACCACCCCGTCGCTGCTCGCGGTGCGCAGCTCGCGACGCACCCGCGGGGTGTCGGCGGGCTGTGGCTCTAGCAGCTGGGGGCTCATGATCAGCTGCAGCGTCGTGTCGGACTCGGCCTGCACGAGGGTGGCGAAGCGCGCCGCCAGCGAGCTGTGGGCGCGGTAGGCGCCCAGCAGCGCCGCACAGCACGTCGTCTTGCCCGAGCCGCCCGTCCCGATCACCACGATCGAGCAGCCCCCGGCCGGCAGCGGCGAGGCCGCCGGGATCCGCTGCGCGAGCGCGGCCCGCGCCGCCGGCACCAGGCCGATCCGCGGCGCGAGCGCGAGCGTGTGGGCGAACGCGGCGTCGATCAGGTCCCCGGCGAAGCCGTCGCTGAACCCGGCTCTGGCGAGCGTCCGCTCGACGGCCGCCCGGCTGCGTGCCTGCGGCCCCGCCGGGCGCGGCCGCGACGGGGCCGGTGGGTTGATCGCCGCGGTCTCCGCCCGGGCCTCGGTGGGGCGCCGCGCGCGGATCGCCCCGGTGCCGCCGTTGCCGGCGAGCGGACGCATGGGGGGCGGCGACGGTGCGGGCCGAGCGGACGCGGACGCAGCGGACGCGGGCGCAGCGGCCGCAGCCGGCGCGGACGCTGCCGGGACCGTGGCGGAGCGGCCGGCGGGGGAGGCCGGCGGTGGCGGAGTCTGCGGCGCTATCGATGCGGGGGCTGGCGCGCCCGGTGCGGGGGAGGGCGCGGGCGCAGCGCGCGACGGTGCCGGTGGCTCGCCGTCGGCCAGGCGGGCCAGGTAGTCGCTCAGGTAGCTCCCCTCGGCGCTCAACGGCCGCACACCGGGTATCGGGCCCCCCGGCGCGTGGCCCGGGGGAGGCGGGTGGATCTCGAGGAGGGGTCGCTGGAAGAAACGTAGAAAGCCACGGATCGGCGAGCTCACATTGTTGTTTTCGAGACCGGCCCGCGAACGCCTCCACGGGCGGCGCTCCCCGATACGATCGCAGGGTTGGAGCCCTCACGGTCATCTGCCGCCGCCCCGCCCACCGAGCGGGCGGATGCGGGCGCCAGATCGCTCGCCGGGGCGGCCACGCGGGTGCCCGAGCGGCCGACGTTGGACGGCCTGGAGACGAAGTGGAGCGCGGCCTGGGAAGAGTCCGGCACCTACCGCTTCGACCGCGCCGCCCCGCGTGAGCAGATCTACTCGATCGACACCCCCCCGCCCACCGTCAGCGGCTCGCTGCACGTCGGCCACGTGTTCTCCTACACCCACACCGACGCGATGGCCCGCTTCATGCGGATGCGCGGCCGCGAGGTCTTCTACCCGATGGGGTGGGACGACAACGGGCTTCCCACCGAGCGCCGGGTGCAGAACCACTACGGGGTGCGCTGCGACCCCTCCGTCGCCTACGACCCCGACTTCGAGCCCCCGGCCGAGCCCTCCGAGCGCGAGCCGGTGGCGGTCTCGCGACCGAACTTCGTCGAGCTGTGCCTGCGCCTGACAGAGGAGGACGAGCGCGCGTTCGAGGCCCTGTGGCGGGCGCTCGGGCTGTCGGTGGACTGGGGGATGACCTACACCACGATCGGCAGGCTCGCGCAGGGCATCTCCCAGCGCTCGTTCCTCGGCCTGCTGCGCCGTGGGGAGGCCTACCAGCTGGAGGCGCCCACGTTGTGGGACGTCGACTTCCAGACGGCGGTCGCCCAGGCCGAGCTCGAGGACCGCGAGCGGCCCGGCGCGATGAACCGCGTGCGCTTTCACCCGGTCGACGGGGGCGAGGCCCTGATCGAGACCACCAGGCCGGAGCTGATCCCCGCCTGCGTGGCCCTGCTGACCCATCCCGACGACGAGCGCCACCGCGATCTCGTCGGCAAGGACGCGCTGACGCCGCTGTTCGGGACCCGCGTCCCGGTGAGGACCCATCCGCAGGTCGAGAAGGACAAGGGCACCGGGCTGGTGATGGTGTGCACGTTCGGCGACCTGACGGACGTGATGTGGTGGCGCGAGCTGGGGCTCCCGGTGCGCTCGGTGCTCGGCGCCGACGGGCGCCTCTCGGAGGTTCCGTGGGGCGAGCAGGGCTGGGAGTCCCGGGACCCAGAGGCGGCGCGCGCGGAGTACTCCCAGCTCGCCGGGCTGACCGTCAACCAGGCCCGCAAACGGATCCTCGAGCTGCTCGAGCAGGCCGGCGATCTGGTCGGGGAGCCCGAGCCCGTCACGCGGGCGGTGAAGTTCTTCGAGAAGGGGGACCGCCCGGTCGAGATCATCACCAGCCGCCAGTGGTTCATCCGCACGCTCGAGCACCGCGACGAGCTGATCGCGCGGGGCCGCGAGCTGCACTGGCATCCCCCGTACATGCGGGCCCGCTTCGAGGACTGGGTGAACGGGCTGACGGGCGACTGGTGCGTGAGCCGCCAGCGGTTCTTCGGCGTGCCGTTCCCCGTCTGGTACGAGATCGACCAGCACGGGGAGATCCGCCACGAGCGCCGCCTGGTCCCCGACGAGGAGCAGCTGCCGATCGATCCCTCCACCGACGTGCCCGCCGGCTACGACGCCTCGCAGCGGGGGCAGCCCGGCGGCTTCGCCGGAGACCCCGACGTGATGGACACGTGGGCGACGTCCTCGCTGACGCCCCAGATCGGCGGGCAGGCGGGGGCCGACCCCGAGCTGTTCGAGAAAGTGTTCCCGTTCGACGTCCGCCCCCAGGCCCACGACATCATCCGCACCTGGCTGTTCTCCACAGTGCTGCGCAGCGAGCTCGACGAGCACGAGCTGCCGTGGAGCGACGCGGCGATCTCGGGCTGGGTGCTCGACCCCGACCGCAAGAAGATGTCGAAGTCCAAGGGCAACGTGGTCACGCCGATGCACCTGCTCGAGGAGCACGGCGCCGACGCGGTGCGCTATTGGGCGGCGAGCGGGCGCCCCGGCGCCGACACCGCCTTCGACCCCCAGCAGATGAAGGTCGGGCGCCGCCTCGCGGTCAAGCTCCTGAACGCGTCGAAGTTCGCACTCGCCGACCTGCCCCCGGCCGGCCACGAGCTCGCGAGCCCGCTCGACCGGGCGATGATCACCCGCCTGGCGGCCGTCGTCGAGCAGGCCACGGCGAGCTTCGAGGACTACGACTATGCGCGCGCGCTGGAGCGCACCGAGACCTTCTTCTGGTGGTACTGCGACTTCTACCTGGAGCTCGTCAAGGCCCGTCGCTACGACCCCGACCCGGCCGTCAGCGGCCCCGTCAGCCTCGCCCTGCGCCTGTCCCTGTCGACCTTCCAGCGGCTGTTCGCGCCGTTCCTGCCGTTCGTGGCCGAGGAGGTGTGGTCCTGGTGGCAGGACGGTTCGATCCACCGGGCCTCCTGGCCCACCTCCGAGCAGCTGCTCGCGGACGCCCGCGCGGTCGGGGGCGGTCGCGAGGAGGCGGCCCGCGAGGAGCTCGCCCTGGAGCTCGCGGCCGAGGTGCTCCGCGAGGTGCGCAAGGCCAAGTCGCAGGCCCGGCGCCCGATGCGTGCGCCGGTTGCCCTGGTGAAGGTGGACGTTCCCGAGTCCCAGCTCGACGCGCTGGAGCTCGGCCGCGAGGACCTGGTCGCGGCGGGCGCGATCGAGCAGCTGCAGGCCTCCGCCGGCGAGGAGCTGTCGGTCGTGGTCGAGCTGGCCGGCGAGGACGGCTGAGCAGGGCGCTCGGGTAGGGTCCGCGCCGAAAGTGCAGCGAACGCTGATCTCCCAGCTCCCCGGCAGGGTGGGCGAACAGGTGGAACTCCGCGGCTGGGTGCAGGCCATCCGCGACCAGAAGCGTGTCCAGTTCGTGATCGTGCGCGACGAAACGGGGCTGGCGCAGGTGGTGCTCCCCCACGAGGATCCCCCCACCGAGCTCAACAGCCTGATCTCGGGCCTGAGCGCGGAGTCGGCGATCACGCTCACCGGCGAGGTGGTGGCGGACGAGCGGGTCAAACTCGGCGGCCTGGAGGTACGCCTGCAGGAGCTGCAGGTCGAGTCCGAGGCCGAACCGGAGATCCCGGTGACGGCGGAGTCGGCCCTGGACAAGCGCATCGACTGGCGCTACTTGGACCTGCGCCGCCCGGACCGCCGTCTGATCTTCGAAGTGCAGACCACGTTGGAGCACGCGATGCGCTCCTTCTGGCGGGAGCACGGCTTCATCGAGCTGCATTCCCCCAAGCTGATGGGGTCCGCCAGCGAGTCCGGCGCGGAGCTGTTCAAGGTCGACTACTTCGAACGCGACGCCTACCTCGCCCAGTCACCCCAGTTCTACAAGCAGATGGCGATGGCGGCCGGGTTCGGCAAGGTGTTCGAGATCGGCCCCGTGTTCCGCGCCAACCCGTCCTTCACCTCTCGTCACGACACCGAGTTCACCAGCGTGGACATGGAGATCTCCTGGATCGACTCCCACGAGGACGTGATGGCCGTCGAGGAGCGCTGGCTGGAGTACGTGATGGCCAACACGATCGGCGTACACGGGGAGCAGATCCGGGAGACGTTCGGCTCGGACCTGACGGCTCCCTCCGTGCCGTTCCCGAGGGTCACCCTCGCCGAGGCCAAGGAGCTGCTGCGGGCGAGCGGCCACGAGCCCCCCGGCGAGGGGCACGACCTCGACCCTCCCAGCGAGCGTGCCCTCTCACAGCTGATCCTCGAGCGCGAGGGCCACGAGTTCGTGTTCGTCACCGACTACCCCACGACGGTGCGGCCCTTCTACCACATGCGACACCCTGAGGACCCGACTCTGACGCGCAGCTTCGACCTCCTGTGGCGGGGGCTCGAGCTCACCACCGGAGCCCAGCGTGAGCACCGCTACGAGAAGCTGCTGGAGCAGGCCCGCGACAAGAAGGTGGACGTCGAGTCGATCGACTACTACCTCAACTTCTTCCGCTTCGGGGCGCCTCCCCATGGGGGCCTCGGCTTCGGCCTCACCCGCCTGCTGATGCAGATGCTCAACCAGGACAACGTCCGCGAGGTCACCTTCCTGTACCGCGGGCCCCACCGTCTGGAGCCGTAGGGGTCGCACACGGAGCGCCGCCGCCGCCTCGTACGCCGCCGCCGCCTGGCACGCGCGCGCCGCCGCCTCGTACGCCGCCGCCGCCTCGCACGCCGCCGCCGCCTGGCACGCGCGCGCCGCCCCACACCCGCACGCCGGGTCTCGCGACTACTCCTGCAGGCCGCCGCGCAGGAAGTGCTTGCTGAGCATCGTCAGCTGGCCCTGGTAGCTGGAGCCGATGTCCTTGCCGTAAAGGACGTCGGGCTCCTGCGCCATCCGCTCGAAGGCGAGCTTGCAGACGGGCTGGCGGTGCTCGACCATGAACGACACGTCGCGCGCGCGCACCTCGAGCGCGGCGCGGCTGCCCTGCGTGGTCCCCTCGCGCGAGTAGCCGAAGCCGGGGTCGAAGAAGCCCGCGTAGTGGGTGCGCAACTCCCCCGCGGTGGGGTCGTAGGCGAGCATCTCGGCGGCGTGGGTGGGAGGGATGCTCACGCCCTCGGCGGAGAGCAGCAGGTAGAAGATCTCCGGCTCGAGCACGATACGCCCGCCGCGCTCGGGGTGGACGGGCTCCCAGTAGTCGCGCCACTGCAGCGTCTCTGCCCCGACGAGATCGATCGGGAGGCTGTTCTTCTTGGCGCGGTAGCCGACGATCGTGTCGGCGTCACCCGACACGTCGAGGCTCAGGAACAGCCCTTCCGAGACCGACAGCTCGTTCGCCGCCAGCGGGTGGGAGTCGCGGAACAGCAGCGGCGTGCGGGCGTTCAGCTCGAGCACCTGCACGTCATCGAGGCGCCCGTCGCCGGCCATCAGGCGCACCTGGTTGAGCGCCAGCCCCGTCTTGACGCGGATCGCGAACGTGCGCGGGACGACCTCGAGGTAGAGCGTGCCGTGGTAGCCGGGGGCGACCTCGTCGAAGCGGTGGCTGCGATCGCTCAGCACGCGGGTGAACACGTCCAGGCGCCCCGTCGAGCTCTTCGGGTTGGCCTTCGCGCGGATCTCCGGCGGCAGCGCCAGGCGCTCGATCAGCGGCACCAGGTAGGGGCGGTCTCGCTCCAGCGTGGCGCCGTCGCGCAGGTCGATCCGTTCGAAGGCGATGTCCTCGATCTTCTCCTCGACGGTCGAGGCGCTGTCGGGCAGGAAGCTGCAGCGCAGCGCCCACGCATGCTCGCCGAGGCGAAGGTCGACGCTCGCGGGCTGCACCGAGGCGGCGGGGATCTGCCACGGGTCCGCCTGCAGCCATCCCGCCGCCAGCGCCTCACGCAACTGCTGGGCGGGGAGCACGCCGCGCGTATCGCTGCCGGCGAGCTCGCGCTCGGGCGCCAGGCCGGTGGCGGAGCCCTCGCTCACGGACGGTCTCTCCTGGCCATCTGCCAATGAGTCTAAGCAGCGCCGGCCGGGGCGCGGCGAGCAGTCCCGTCCGCGGACGTCTTTACCTTCGTCGTGTGCCCCTGAACGAGCTGACCGACGGCACCGAGGTCGACGCGGTGTTCGTGATCCGCGAGGTCGAGCGCCGCCGCCGCCGCGACGGCGGGGACTACCTGCGCCTGCAGATCGGCGACCGCACCGGCGTGGTCACGTGCATGGTGTGGGAGGAGCTCGAGCAGATCGAGTCGCTGGCACGGGCCGGCGCGCCGGTCAGGGTCACCGGCCGCTACGTGGTGCACCCCCGTTTCGGGCCTCAGATCAACCTCGGCACGCTGGACGGGGCCGAGCCCGGCAGCTTCGAGCCCGGCGAGCTGCTCGACGGGCCGTCGCGGCCGGTGGCGCAGATGGAAGCCGAGGTGCGCGAGCTGCTCGCCACGATCCAGCAGCCCCACCTGCGGACCCTGCTGGAGCGGGTGCTGGGCGAGGACTCCGAGCTGTGGGCCGACTACCGCCAAGCCCCGGCCGCGAAGTTCTACCACCAGGCCTACAGGCACGGGCTGCTCGAGCACTCGCTCGGGGTGGCCCAGGCCGTCAGCGCGATCAGCGCCACCTTCGGCGGGATCGACCGCGATGTCGCGGTCACCGGGGCGCTGCTGCACGACATCGGCAAGCTCGAGGCCTACACGGGCGAGCAGACCCAGAGCATCGATCTCACCGACCTGGGGCGACTGCACGGCGAGATCGCCCTTGGCTACTACCGCATCCGCCGCGAGATCGAGGAGATCGAGGGGTTCCCCGAGCACCTCGCGCGGGGGATCGGGCACATCATCCTGTCCCACCACGGGACGCTCGAGCACGGCAGCCCGGTGGTGCCGTGCACGCGCGAGGCGACGCTCGTGCACATGATCGACAACCTCGGCGGGCGGCTGGGGAGCTTCGACCGGCTCGAGAAGGAGCTCGCGCCGGGAAGCAGCTGGTCGGCCTACGACCGCGCGATCGGCACCGGTGCCTACTTCGCGGCCCGCGACGAGGACGGCGCCGGCCCGCCTCCGCCTGCGTCCGCGCGCCAAGCTGCCTGAAACGCCGCAAATAGCGGCGGGTGGCCGGGTCGGGCTCTAACAGCGCCGGGGCCTGGCTTCTATCGTTACAGGGCCGATGGCAAAGGACACCGAGAAGCTGATCCGCCAGCTCTCGCTGATCTCCTACCTGATGGCCGAGCGGCGGCCGGTGACGGCCCTGGAGATCCGGCGCGACGTCGAGGGGTACAGCGGGATGAACGAGGATGCGTTCGCACGTCGCTTCTACGCGGACCGCTCGGAGCTCGAATCGCTGCGCATCCAGCTCACCGTCGAGCGACCCTCCGACGGCGCCGCCGAGCAGGAGAACTACTCGCTGCGCCCGGAGAACTTTCACCTCCCGGCGATCGAGTTCACCGACAAGGAGCTCGCCGCGCTGCAGACCGCCCTCAGCCTGCTGGACGGGGAATTCGCGTATGCCGAGCCGCTGCGACTGGCGCTGCAACAGATCACCTGGGGGCGTCCAAGCCCGCTGCGCGCCCCCGAGCAGAGCTCGGTCGCGCTGGGGATCACCGGCTCCGCCGGAGGGCACGAGCTGACGGCCCGCCTGGCGAAGATCGAGACGGCGATCTTCCGCAACAAGACGATCCTGTTCGACTACTACACGATGGAGCGCGACGAGGAGGGGCCGCGCAAGGTGGATCCGTACCACCTGATCTTCCAGGGGGGCCAGTTCTACCTGCTCGGCTACTCGCACGAGCGCAAGGCGATCCGCGTGTTCCGCCTCTCGCGGATCCGCGGGAAGGTCTCCTACGCCACCAAGGCCGAGCACGACTTCCGCCGCCCCGCCGACTTCGATCCGCGCGGCTACGCCAACCGGGCCGACTGGCAGCTCGGCGAGGAGCTGGGCGTCGCCGAGATCCAGGTGTCCGAGCGGATCGCGTGGCAGGTGGAACGCCACTTCGGGCGCTACGGGGAGATCCGCCACGACGACGGCGAGACGGTGTTCCTGACCAGCTACTCCAACCCCCGCGGGATCGTCTCGTGGGTGCTGGGGCTGGGCGGCAACGCGCGCCTGCTCGGCCCCGAGGAGCTCGTCCGCGAGTTCGACCGCCGCCTGGAGCTGCTCCAGGAGCGCCACCGCGAGGGCGCGCTGGCCGCGGCCGCGTCCGCTGCCCGGGCTCCCGGCGAGGACAAGGGATCCACCGCGGGCAACGCCTCCGCCGGGCGCTCCCGTGCCGAACGGCGGGCCGAGAAGGCCGACGCCGAGAACGGGCGCGCCGAGGCGGCGATCCGTCCTGAGCGCTTCGCGCGGCTGGTCACGCTCGCGAGCATCCTGATCCGCGCCGGGCGGGCCGGCGAACCGGTTTCGTCGGCCGAGCTGCGCGAGGGCCTGCAGCTCAGCGATGAGGAGCTGCGCGAGGACGTCAACGTGCTGAACGTCGTGAACTTCGGCGGCGGCTCCTACGTGCTGTACGCGGAGATCAAGGACGACGGGGAGATCGAGGTCGACCCCGAGCCCTACAGCGACAACTTCGACCGGCCCGCACGCCTGCTGCCGGTCGAGGCCAAGGCGCTGGTGGCGGCGATCGACCTGATCGGCGAGCACCTCCCGGAGGGCTCGCTCACCTCGGCCCGCGAGAAGATCGTGGCGGCCCTCGGCGAGGACCCGATGGACCAGGGCCTGCAGGTGGCGCCCACCGGCGCGGACGACTCCGACGTGGCCCGCCTGATCTCCAAGGCGATCGCCCAGCACAAGATGATCGAGCTCGAGTACTACAAGGAGAACGAGGACGAGCTGACCGCCCGCACCGTCGAGCCGTACGCGCTCACCAACGGGCGGGAGGGCTGGTACGTGGCCTCCTTCGACCCCACCCGTGACGGCGTCCGCCACTTCCGCCTCGACCGCATCAAGGAGGTCACCGTCACCGGCCAGCGGTTCAAGCCGCGCCCCGAGGTGGACCCCGCCGCCGAGGTCGACGGCTGGCTGCGGACCGGCGAGGTGCCGGCCTCAGCGATGGCGCGCGTGTGGATCTCGCCCGAGCGAGCGCGGTGGGCGCGCGAGTCCAGACGGGTCGTCGGGGAGTGCCGGGACGGCGCCGTGATCGTCGAGCTCAGCTTCGCGGGAGTCGACTGGCTCGTGCGCGAGGTCCTCAAGGAAGCCGGCGACGCCGCCGTGATCGAGCCCGTGGAGGCCCGCGAGGCGATCCTGGCCGCGGTCGCCCGCGTGCGCGAGGCGAGCTCGGCGGCCGCCGTCGCGTAGGGTTGGGGCATGGCAGAGGCCCCGACGCTGTTCGTCTGTCACGGCGATGAAGGCGGCCCACGGATCCATCCGTGTCGCCGCGTCCAGGAAGCGCTGAAGGCGGCGGGGATCCAGTACGAGAAGGTGATCGGCGGCCACGGCAGCCCGATCCCGTTCCTGCGCAAAGGCTCCCGGGAGGAGCTGCGGGCCCAGACGGGCGACACGAAACTGCCGACGCTGAAGACCGCCGACGGCGAGGTGATCAAGGGGTCGCGTGCGATCCTCGCCTGGATCTCCGAGCAGCAGGCCGCGGGCTCGGCCGCGCCGGCCGCTTGAGTCGCCGCGACCAGATCACGATGGGCGAGGCCGAGGTCGCCTCGTTCCTGGCGGAGGAGCGCACGCTCACCTGCGCGACGGCCGGTCCCCGCGGGTGGCCCCACCTGATGCCGCTGTGGTACGTGCTGCGCGAGGCCCCGCAGGGGGAGCCCGGGCCGCGGCTGTGGTCGTGGACCTACGCCGCCTCCCAGAAGGTGCGCAACCTCGAGCGCGATTCCCGCGCGAGCGTGCAGGTCGAGGCGGGGGAGCTCTACAACGAGCTGCGCGGCGTGTTTCTGGAGTGCGAGGTCACGATCCACCGCGACACCGACCGCGTCGCCGAGCTCGGCCTGGAGATCTTCACCCGCTACGCCTCTCCCCGGGGCGAGGCCCCGGTGGCGAGCCTGCCCGCCGAGGTCGCCGAGATGGTGGTCCGCCAGGCCGGCAAGCGGGTGGCGCTGGAGTTCCGCGAGGGCCATCGTGCGAGCTGGGATCACCGCAAGCTCGGCGGCGTCTATTAGGCCGCCGGGGCGTCGCTAGGCTTCGGCGCCGATGCAAGCGCTGAAGGGGCTGATCCTGTCGGGCGGCCGGGGAACCCGGTTGCGGCCGATAACCCATACGAGCGCCAAGCAGCTGGTCCCGGTCGCCAACAAGCCCGTGCTCTTCTACGGGATCGAGGCGATGGCCGAAGCGGGGATCGAGGACGTGGCGATCATCATCGCCCCCGAGACCGGCCGCGAGATCGAAGTGGCCGCCGGCGACGGCTCCCGCTTCGGGGTGCGCCTCAGCTACGTGCTCCAGGACGAGCCCGCCGGGCTGGCCCACGCGGTGCTCACCGCCGAGCCGTTCCTCGGCGACAGCCCGTTCGTGATGTACCTCGGCGACAACCTGCTGCAGGGCGGGATCGCGGAGCTGGTGGCGGCCTTCAACGAGCACGAACCCGACGCCCTGATCCTGCTCACCCCGGTCCCCGACCCCGAGCACTACGGCGTCGCGCAGCTGGCCGACGGGAGCTCGGGCGCGGCCGGCACGGTGGTGCGCCTGGTCGAGAAGCCGAAGGAGCCGATCGGCGACCTGGCGCTCGTCGGGGTGTACATGTTCACGGCCGCGATTCACGACGCGGCGAGGGCGATCAAGCCCTCGGCGAGGGGGGAGCTCGAGATCACCGACGCGATCCAGGAGCTGATCGACAGGGGCCTGCGCGTGGAGCCGCACATCGTGCGGGGCTGGTGGAAGGACACCGGCCGCCTGGAGGACATGCTCGAGGCAAACCGCCTGATCCTCGACAACCAGCTCGAACGCATCGACGGGGAGCTGGTCGACTCCCAGGTCGAGGGGCGGGTCGTGGTCGAGGCCGGCGCGAGGCTCGAACGGACGACCGTGCGGGGCCCGGCGATCATCGGCGCGGGCGCCCGCCTCAGCGACTGCTACGTCGGCCCCTACACGGCGATCGGCGAGGGCTGCACGATCAGTGGCGCCGAGATCGAGCACTCGATCCTGCTGGAGGGATGCACCGTGTCGGGGCTCGACGGGCGGATGGAGTCCTCGCTGCTGGGACGCGGCGTCAACGTCCGCCGCGGCGATCGCCAGCCGCGCGCGTACCGCTTCATGGTCGGCGACAACTCCGACATCTCGATCCTGTGAGGGTGCTGGTGACCGGCGCCGGGGGCATGCTCGGCCAGGACGTGCTCGCCGCCGCCGCGCGCGCCGGGCACGAGCCGCTCCCCCTCACGCACGCCCAGCTCGACGTCCGCGATGGCGGGGCCGTGACGGCGGCGGTCGCCGCCGCCAGGGCGGACGCGCTCGTCAACTGCGCCGCGTGGACGGACGTCGACGGCGCGGAGACCCACCGCGACGAGGCGTTCGCCGTCAACGCCGAGGGTGCCCGCCTGCTCGCGCGGGCCGCCCGCGAGGCCGGGCTGCCGATGGTGCACGTGTCGAGCGACTACGTGTTCGACGGCCGTCCCCCGGGGGATGCCGGGCGGGATCGGCCGTATCGCGAGTCGGATCCCACGGCTCCCCAGTCGGTCTACGGCGAGAGCAAGCTCGCCGGCGAGCGCGAGGTGCTGGCGGCCGGCGGGGAGCACGCGGTCGTGCGCTCGGCCTGGCTGTTCGGCGTCGGCGGGCGCAACTTCGTGGCGACCATGCTGCGCCTCGCCCGCGAGCAGGGGGCCGGGGGTGAGCTGGGGGCCGGGGGCGAGCTGGGGACCGCCCGCGAGCAGGGGGCCGGGGGCGAGCTGGGGGCCGTCCGCGATCAGGGGGCCGGGGGCCCGTGTGAGGTGCGGGTCGTGACCGACCAGGTCGGCTCGCCAACCTGGACCGGGCACCTGGCCCCGGCCCTGATCGGGCTGCTCGATCGGCACGTGAGCGGCCTCGTGCACCTCGCCGGGGGCGGGCAGGTGTCCTGGAACGGGCTCGCCGCCGAGACCTTCCGCCAGGCCGAAGTCGAGTGCGAGGTCAAGCCGGCCACCACCGCCGAGATGGCGCGCCCGGCGCGGCGGCCGGCCTTCTCCGCGCTCGAGTCCGAACGCGAGGACGTGCTGCCGCTGCCCCCCTGGCAGGACGGGCTGGCGGGGTACCTGGCGGCGCGCGCTGGGATGATCCGCTCATGAGGCTGCTCGTATGTGGTGGTGCCGGCTTCATCGGCTCCACGTTCGCCCGCCAGCGACTGCGCGAGCACGGCGACGAGGTCACCGTGCTGGACAAGCTCACCTATGCCGGCCGCGAGGAGAACCTGGCCGACATCCGCGAGCAGCCGGGCTTCCAGTTCCTGCGCGGGGCGATCGAGGACCCCGAGGCGGTCGCCGTGGCGGTGGCGGCGTCGGGCGCCCAGGCGATCGTCAACTTCGCAGCCGAGACCCACGTGGACCGCTCGATCGCCCAGCCCGACGCATTCGTCGCCACCCACGCGCTCGGCACCTACGTGCTGCTCGAGGCCGCCCGCGAGCACTCGCTGCGCTACGTGCAGGTGTCCACCGACGAGGTGTACGGGTCGATCGAGGAGGGAACCTTCACCGAGCAGAGCCCGCTGGCCCCGTCCTCGCCGTACTCGGCCACCAAGGCGGGCGCCGACCTGCTCGTGCAGAGCTATCACCGCACCTACGGGCTCGATGTGGCGATCTGCCGGGGCTCGAACAACTACGGCCCCTACCAGTACCCCGAGAAGCTGATCCCGCTGATGGTCCTCAACGCGATCCACGGCGATCCGCTGCCGGTGTACGGGGACGGCATGCAGGTGCGCAACTGGATCCACAGCAGCGACTTCGCCGCGGCGGTGGGCTTCGTGCTCGAGCACGGCGTCGCCGGGGAGGTGTACAACGCGGGCGGGCCCGACGAGGAGGCCAACATCGATGTGGTGCGCCGGATCATCGAGCTGGCCGGCGCGAGCGAGTCGCAGATCGAACACGTGGTCGACCGGCCCGGCCACGACCGCCGCTACTCGCTCTCGTCCGAGAAGGTGGCGGCGCTCGGCTGGAGCTCCCGGGTGCGCTTCGCCGAGGGGCTCGAGCAGACCGTCGGCTGGTACCGCGAGAACTCCTGGTGGTGGGAGCCGATCCGCTCCGGCGAGTACCGCGCCTACTACGAGCGCCAGTACGGCCGCGCCCTGGGCTCCTGAACGCCTTACGACCGCGCTCTAGGGGGGTCCTGACACCTTCCAGCTGGCGCCTTCCTTGACGAGCGGGAGCGTCTTTTCGCGGCTTTTGCCTTCGTAGGTGCTCTTCACGCCGGCGGTGGCGCTCTTGCCGTCGGGCGCCACCTTGACGGACACGATCGTCGTTTCCAGGTTGTCGATCTGGGCGAGCTGGTGTTTGAGGGATTCTTCGCACTTCTTGGTCCCGCCCAGCTTCGTCACGATCGACCCCGCCAGGTCGTTCTTGCAGATCTTCCCCCGGTCGGAGGAGGTCACGTCGCTCTGCAGGTCGGCGACCCGTTGGGCGACTTCGTGCTGGACGCCCTTGAAGGAGGACGTCGAGGCGGTGCTCCCGCACGCGGCGAGCGCCGGGACGCACATGCAAAGCGCGATCAGAAGGCGGGCGCGGGGCATTCGGGCGCCCACAGGCTATCGCCCGCCCGGTCGGCGGGAGCCCGCCGGGGGTAGTGGATAGCCTGGACCGCAGATGGCCGTCGAGCACTTCGCCCCCGCCACCCGCCGCTGGTTCGAGAGCGCCTTCGGCGATCCAACCCCCGCCCAGGAGCAGGCGTGGCCCGCGATCGCCCGCGGCGAGCACGTGCTCGTATGCGCCCCCACCGGCTCGGGCAAGACGCTCGCGGCGTTCCTGTGGGCGCTCGATCGGCTGGTCGCCGAGGACGCCCCCGGCGCCGGCGTGAGGGTGGTCTACGTGAGCCCCCTGAAGGCCCTCGCCTACGACGTCGAGCGCAACCTCCGCGCACCCCTCAAGGGCATCGGCGCGGAGCACATCCGCGTCGGTATCCGCACCGGCGACACCTCCCAGCGCGAGCGCGCCGCGATGGCCCGCAACCCGCCGGACATCCTCGTCACGACCCCCGAGTCCCTGTACCTGATCCTCACCTCCCAGGCGCGCACCATGCTCGAGGGGGCCGAGGCGGTGATCGTCGACGAGATCCACGCGGTCGCCGCCACCAAGCGCGGCTCGCACCTGGCGCTGACCCTCGAGCGCCTCGAGCAGCAGGCCGCGGGCGCCGCAGGCGCCGGCGCCCCGGGCCTCCAGCGGATCGGGCTGAGCGCGACGCAGAACCCGCTCGAGGAGGTCGCCCGCTTCCTCGGCGGGCCCGGGCGCGAGGTGACGATCGTCGACGCCGGGATCCGCAAGCCGCTCGACCTGCGCATCGAGGTGCCGGTGGAGTCGATGGGCGAGCTCGCCGGCGGGCCCGGGCCGGACCACGCGGGGGGCGACGCCCCCGAGCTGGAGGGCTGGGAGAGCCCGGAACGTTCGATCTGGCCCGCGATCTACCCGGAGCTGCTGCGCCAGGTGCGCGAGCACAACTCGACGATCGTCTTCGTCAACAACCGACGGGCCGCCGAGCGGGTGGCGCTGCGCCTGAACGAGCTCGCCGCCGCGCAGGACGGCCACGACCCCGCCGGCGAGGCCCGTCAGGAGATCGCCCGGGCCCACCACGGGTCGCTCGCGCGGGAGGAGCGCACGAAGGTCGAGGAGCTGCTGAAGGCGGGGCGGCTGCCGTGCCTGGTGGCCACCAGCTCGCTCGAGCTCGGCATCGACATGGGGGCGGTGGACCTCGTCCTGCAGATCGAGTCCCCCAAGTCGGTGTCCCGCGGCCTGCAGAGGATCGGGCGGGCGGGCCACGGGGTGGGCGAGCTCAGCGTGGGGCGCATCTTCCCGAAGTTCCGCGGGGACCTGCTCGAGAGCGCCGTGGTCGCGCGGCGCATGCGCGAGGGCCTGATCGAGCCGACGGTGGTGCCGCGCAACGCGCTCGACGTGCTGGCCCAGCAGATCGTGGCGATCGTGGTGGCCGCCGACGGCGCGGGCGGCTCCGGCGCGGGCGGGCACGACGGGCACGACGGCGCCGGCGAGCGCGATGAGCTCGACGGGGCGGTGTCGGTCCAGGAGCTGCACGCGCTGGTGCGCCGCACCCACTCCTACGCCGAGCTCTCGCGGGAGCTGCTCGAGAACGTCTTGGACATGCTCGACGGGCGCTACCCCTCCCAGGAGTTCGGCGACCTGCGGGCGAGGATCGTCTGGGACCGCCTCGCGGGCACGATCCGTGCGCGCAAGGGCGCCCGCCAGCTCGCGATCGCCAACGCCGGCACGATCCCCGACCGGGGGCTGTACACGGTCACGCTCCCGGACGGACGCCGGGTCGGCGAGCTCGACGAGGAGATGGTCTACGAGGCGCGGGCGGGACAGACGTTCCTGCTCGGCGCCTCGAGCTGGCGCATCGAGGAGATCGGGCGCGACCGCGTGGTCGTGACGCCGGCCCCGGGGGTGCCGGGCGCCGTGCCGTTCTGGAAGGGCGACACGGTGGGACGCGAGAAGGAGCTGGGAGCGGCGATCGGGGCGTTCTCGCGGTGGGCGGTGGACCAGGACGCCGAGGTCCTGCAGCGGGAGTACGACCTCGACGAGCGCGCCGCGCGCAACCTGCTCGAGTACCTGCGCGAGCAGCAGGACGCCACGCGCGTGCTGCCGAGCGAGCGCACGATCGTGCTCGAGCGCTTCCGCGACGAGATCGGCGACTGGCGTCTGTGCGTGCTGTCCCCCTACGGGGGCCGCGTGCACGCGGCGTGGGCGCTGGCGCTGTCCGCGCGGATGCACGAGCGCTTCGGGGTGGAGGCCGACGCGATCGCCGCCGACGACGGCATCGTGCTGCACCTGCCCGACCTCGACGCGGACGGGGTCGAGTCGCTGCCGTCCGCCGCCGAGCTGCTGCTGCTGGATCCCGACGAGGTCGAGCAGGCCGTGACCGGCGAGGTGGGCGGCTCGGCGCTGTTCGGGGCCCGCTTCCGCGAGAACGCGTCGCGTGCGCTGCTGATCCCGCGCGCCTACCCGGGGCGCCGCACGCCGCTGTGGCAGCAGCGCCTGAAGGCCCAGAACCTGCTCGAGGTGGCGCGCCGCTACAGCGACTTCCCGATCGTGCTCGAGACCTACCGGGAGTGCCTGCGGGACGTCCTCGACGTCCCCGGCCTGCAGGCGCTGCTGCGCGAGCTGCACTCGCGCGAGGTGTCGCTGGTGGAGGTCGAGACGCGTAACGCCTCCCCGTTCGCGTCCTCGCTGCTGTTCGACTACGTGGCCACCTATATGTACGAGGGCGACGCGCCCACGGCCGAGCGCCGCGCCGCGGTGCTGTCGCTCGACCGCGACCTGCTGCGCGAGCTGCTCGGCCAGGAGGAGCTGCGCGAACTGATCGACCCGGGCGCCCTGCAGCGCGTGGAGGACGATTTGCAGCGGCGCTCGGAGATGACCCGCGCGACCGGTGCCGACGAGCTCCACGACGCGCTGCGCAGGGTCGGCGAGCTCGACGAGGAGGAGGCGCGCGAGCGGGTGTTCGAGGGGATCGACGCCGACGCGCTGCTACGCCAGCTGGTGGGCGAGCGCCGGGCGGTCCGGCTGCGCCTGGCCGGGCGCCGGCGCTACATCGCCGCCGACGAGGCGGGCCTGTACAGGGACGCGCTCGGGGCGGCGCCCCCGGGAGGGCTCCCGGAGGCCTTCCTCGCGCCCGTCGAGGACGCGCTGATGCAGCTGGTGGCGCGCTACGCGCGCGCCCACGGCCCCTTCACGACCGCGCAGCTGCACGAGCGCTACGGCGTCGATCCGAGCTCGGTGCTGCGCGAGCTCGAGCGGGCGGGAACGCTCGTGCGTGGCGAGCTTCGCCCCGGCGGCAGCGAGCGCGAGTGGTGCGACGTCGAGGTGCTGCGGCGCCTGCGCAGAGCCTCGCTGGCGGCGCTGCGCAAGGAGATCGAGCCCGCCGAGGAGCGCCGGCTGGCGGCGTTCCTGCCGGCGTGGCAGGGGATCGACCGGCGCGGACGGGCCGGCGCCGGCGTCGATCGCCTGCGCGAGGTGCTGGTGCCGCTGCAGGGGCTGGCGCTGCCGGTCGAGAGCTGGGAGCGCGACGTGATCCCGCGCCGCACCGGTGCCTACTCCCCCTCCTGGCTGGACGAGCTGTGCGCCAGCGGCGAGCTGGCGTGGGTGGGGGCGGGGCCGCTCGGCCGCTCCGGACGCGTGGCCCTGTACTTCCGCGAGGACGCTCCCGCGCTGGCCCGCCCCACGGGCGCGGGCGCCCAGCAGCCTCCCTCCGCGGTCGAGCACGAGCTGATCCGCGAGTGCCTGCGCCGGGGCCCCTGCTTCTTCTCGGACCTACTGGTGGCCTTCGACGGGCCCGCCGAGGCTCTGCGCGAGGCGCTGTGGGACCTGGTGTGGGCGGGCGAGGTGACCAACGACGCGTGGGCTCCCCTGCGCGCCCCGCGACTGACGCTCGCGCGCGCGGAAGTTCCGGCGCGCCCGGCCGGCGCCGGTCTGCGCGGCGGGCGGGGCGGCTTCTCCGGGCATTCGCGCTTCAGCCGCCGCCAGCGCAGCGGGGCCCAGTCGCAGGTGCAGGGCCGCTGGTCGCTGACGGCCGGGATCTTCGGCGCCGGCGAGGAGGACCCGGCGAGGGCCGCCGAGCGGCGCCGGGCGCTCGCCGAACTGCTGCTCGAGCGCTACGGGATCGTCACACGCGAGCAGGTGCTCGCGGAGAGCATCCGCGGCGGCTTCTCGTCCCTGTACGACACGTTCAACAACCTCGAGACGCTCGGCGTGTGCCGGCGCGGCTACTTCATCGAGGGCATGGGGGCCGCCCAGTTCGCGCTCCCGGGGGCCGTCGAGCGGCTGCGCACCGAGCCCGCGCGCGAGTCGACGCTCGTGATCGCCGCCACCGACCCCGCCCAGCCCTACGGCGCCGCCCTGCCGTGGCCCAAGCGCGAGCGCGAGCAGGGACGCCCGGCGCGAGCGGCCGGGGCCTATCTGGTGCTCGTCAACGAGGAGCCCGCGCTGTACCTGGAGCGAGGCGGGCGCAGCCTGCTGACACTGCTCGAGGAGCAGGCGGGCGGCGTAGCCGGGCCGTTCGCGGAGCAGGGCGGCCCGCTGCGGGCCGCGCTGAGGGCCCTCGCCGAGTCGGTCCGCGCGGGCAAGCTGCCGCGCCTGTCGCTCGAGCGGATCGACGGGGAGCCCGCGATGAGCAGCCCGCTGGCGCCTCAGCTGGTCGAGCTCGGCTTCCACTCCGGACCACGGCGGCTGACGCTCAGCGGATGAGCGGGAAGGTGCGCAGCCGGCCCCGCCGGGTCGGACACAAGGGGGCGGCCCACATCGAGCCGGGGAACACGCTCGCCAGCTTCGACGCCGCCCTGCGCCACGACGTCGACATGATCGAGCTCGACGTCCTGAGCGAACGCTCCGACGGCACCGGGGCGCTGCTCGTGGCCCACGATTACGAGGACATGCACTCGCGGGTGCCGGTCAGCCTGCAGGCCGCGCTCGAGCACCTCGCCGGCCCGAACTTCGCCGGGATCGAACTCGACGTCGACATCAAGCTGCCGGGCTACGAGCGCCGCGTGCTGGACGCGCTGCGGGAGGTCGACCTGATCGAGCGGACGCTGATCAGCGGCATGTTCACCGACGGGCTCGGGCTGATCCGCCGGCTGGAACCGGGGGTGCGGCTGGGGTGGTCGGTGCCGCGGGTGCGGCGCGACTACACCACCGACATGCTCACGGCCGTGCCCGCGCTGGCGATCCTCACCGGCTACCGCGTGCTCCTGCCGCGCCGCGCCCGGCGCGCCCTGTCCGAAGGCCGCTTCGACGCGATCATGGCGCACTGGCGGGTGGTCACCCCGGCGCTCGTGCGGGGGGTCGCGGAGGGCGGCGGGCAGCTGTACGTGTGGACGGTGGACGACGCGCGCCTGATCGCCAAGCTGACCGCCATGGGGGTGGACGGGATCATCACCAACGACCCCCGCCTGTTCGCGCTGGCCTGACCTACAGGTTGCACCGGGCGGCGCTGTAACCCGCCGGTTCGGCGCCCACCAGCGCCTGGCGCCCGCCGGTCGTCGGCCGCGTCGTGTGGGCGAACTGACGGTTGGCCCGCATCCACCGGAAGCTGACCATGCCCCGCAGCACGAGCTTGGGGCGAGCGTGGGACGGCTTGATGGTGAAGCTCCGCCCGCCCTGCCGGGCGCCCGAGCCGTCGCCGATCAGCACCCAGCCGCTGCTGCTGGAGGTCAGCGGAGCCCACTGGTTGGCGGCGTTCAGATATTCGAGCGCGAAGCTCATGTACATCTTGTCTGCCGGCTTGCCGTCGCCGGGCATCGACCCCCTGATCCCGACCGTGTTGGGCTGCTTGGGCGAGTTGCAGACGTCGATCGTGGCCCACAGTTCGCGCGAGTGCATCAGCGCCTGTGCCGTCGGCTGGCCGTGCTGGGGTTTGGAGGCGGCCGGTGCCGCGGCGGCGGCCGTGCAGGCCGCGGCGATCGCGATCGCAGCCGGCGCCAGCCGGGCCAGGGTGTGCCGTCGGGCCGAAGCGGCTGCCATGCGGGGACGATACCGCCGGCCATCGCGCCACCGCGCAGGTGGCACGGGTGCGATCGGCGCCCGGCGGCGCTCACCCCGGCGCCCCGCGGCGCTCCACGGCGGCGCCCCGCGGCGCTCACCGCGGCGCCCGGCGGCGCTCCACGGCGGTGTGGTATCCCCTTTCGGGGAGATGGGGGATATGCGTGCCGATGAGGTGGTCGAGCTGCTCGCGGGGGTGCCCGCGTTCGAGACGCTCGACCATTCGGACCTCGGGCGGATCGCGGACGTGGCGGTGCCGCGGAGCTTCGAGGCGGGCGAGCTCGTGTTCCGCGAGGGCGATGACAGCGACACCTGTTACATCGTGCGTGACGGTCACGCGCGCGCGATCCGCAGCCACGGCGACGGGCGGACGATCACGCTGGCCACCTTCGGACCGGGGGACATCTTCGGGGAGCTCGCGATGTTCGAGGACGAGCGCCGCTCGGCGACCGTCGAAGCGATGTCTCCGACGACCGTTGTGGGGGTGCTCGGCGGCGACATGCGCAGGCTGATGAGCGAACACCCGGGCATCGCGATGCGCCTGGCGGTGGCGCTCGCGGGGCGCCTGCGGGAGACCAACGAGCGGCTCTCGCGCCAGTCCTTCCAGACCGTCCAGAGCCGCGTGGCGGTGGTGCTCCGCCAGCTCGTCGAGCAGGCGCTCGCGGGGGGCAACGCCAATGGCGACGTGCTCGTGACCGCCACCCAGGCGGACCTCGCCCAGCTGGCCGGCTCCTCGCGGGAGTCCGCGAGCCGCTTCTTGGCGGTGCTCGAGCGGGCGGGGGTCATCTCCCAGGGCCGCGGCCGGCTCGTCGTGCACGACCCGCAGGCGCTGGAGCAGTATGTCTTCTAGCGAGTCGCAGCCGGCCGAGCAGGAGCGGCCCTCGCGCCGGCGCGAGTTCTCGGCCGGGGGCGTGATGGTGCGCGGGCGCGAGGTGGCGGTGATCGTGCCGACGCGGCGGGCCGCCGACGGCTCGCGCGTGCTGGCGCTCCCGAAGGGCCACGCGGACGGCTCCGAGACGCCCGTTCAGGCCGCCGCGCGGGAGGTCCGCGAGGAGACCGGCCTGAAAGGCTCGCCGATGTGCGAGCTGGGCGAGTCGCGCTACTGGTACCGCCGCGACGGGCACACGATCGGCAAGACGGTCGTCTTCTACCTGTTCGAGTACGAGGCGGGCGACGTCGCCGACCACGACGACGAGGTCGAGGACGTCCGCTGGATCGGCCTGGAGGAGGCCCGGCGCGCCCTCACCTACGCGGGGGAGCGACAGATGGTCGACCGCGCGATCGCTTACCTCGACAAAGACCGATAGCCTGCTGCCGCGATGCAGGTGCTGAACTTCTACTCGACGATCTTCGCCGACGAGCTCAAGCGGGGCCGCAAGACGGCGACGATCCGCCTCGGCGACAAGTCGAGCAAGTACCGCAAGAACCAGTCCGTGCTGGTCACGATCGGCTACCAGTACTCGCCCCGTGAACGCATCTTCGAAGCCGTCATCGACCAGGTCGAGGTGATGAAGCTCGGCGACCTCTCGCCGCGCGACATCAAGCACGACAACCCCGAGTTCCGCCGCCACGAGGAGCTGATCAACTTCCTCGAACAGATCTATGACCGCACGGTCACGCCCGAGGACACGGTGACGGTGGTCCGCTTCTCCCAGATCATCGACAACCCGACCGGCATCACCCAGGCCATCAAGGGCTTCGGCGGGGCGCAGAACTGAAACACCGCCGGGGCGCGCCGTGAGGGACATCGGCGGCGCGCAAGACCCCGTCCGAGAGCGCTCCGCGAGTGGTCCGGCGCGGGGCGCTGGCAGTCCCGGGTGTCGATTGCCAAAGAGACTTCGGAAGACGCGTGAAAGCGTATATATTGAGGGTGCTCGTTGGCACTCGCCGCATGGGAGTGCCAAGAGGGCGGAAATCTGCGCCCGCCGGGCGTATTTCCCCCTGTCGCATTCTCTAGATGGAGGTTCTTTAGAACATGAAGCTCAAGCCCCTGGGCGATCGACTGATCGTGCAGGCGATCGAGGAGGAGCAGACCACCGCCAGTGGAATCGTGCTCCCCGACACCGCCAAGGAGAAGCCGCAGAAGGGCAAGGTGCTTGCCGTCGGCGACGGCAAGCTCGATGAGGACGGCAAGCGGATCCCGCTTGACGTCAAGAAGAACGACGAGGTCCTCTACAGCAAGTACGGCGGGACCGAGATCAAGGTCGACGGCGAGGACCTTCTCGTGTTGCGCGAGTCCGACGTCCTTGCCCGTGTCGAGGCATAGGAGAAGCTGAGGAACAAATGGCTCACAAGGAACTCAAGTACAGCTCAGAAGCACGCAACGCGCTCGAGGCGGGCGTCAACGCGGTGGCCAACGCCGTCAAGGTGACGCTCGGCCCCAAGGGGCGCTACGTCGTGCTCGACAAGAAGTTCGGCGCCCCCACGATCACCAACGACGGCGTCACCATCGCCCGCGAGATCGAGGTCGAGGACGTCTTCGAGAACCAGGGTGCCCAGCTGGTGCGCGAGGTGGCCACGGCCACCAACGACGTGGCCGGCGACGGCACCACCACGGCGACCGTGTTGGCCCAGGCGATCGTCCGCCAGGGCCTGAAGAACGTCGCCGCGGGCGCCAACCCGCTGGCGCTGAAGCGGGGCATCGAGAAGGCGGTGGACGAGGTCGTCAAGAACATCGCCTCGCAGTCCAAGGAGGTCTCCGGCAAGGACCAGATCGCCCGCGTGGCGACGATCTCGGCCGGCGACGAGGAGATCGGCGACGTGATCGCCGATGCGATC
>Ga0335081_10001617_pt1 | contig 35928 bp, 38 predicted proteins | sample Lox_Sample_35_FD_206713 | JGI IMG/M metagenome (GOLD analysis project Ga0335081, IMG submission 206713) | Soil microbial communities from Loxahatchee National Wildlife Refuge, Florida, United States - Lox_Sample_3.5 | ecosystem: Environmental > Terrestrial > Soil > Wetlands | place: USA...
CCCGCAACGCTGATGCGAGTGGGTAGTGAAAACGTGCAGTGTCAGGCTTGCAAGCGACGGTTCGCGTCAAAGTCGGACATAATCCATCGCCCGGGAGCGCCTGAAGTTCTTAGGCAATTGGCTGAGATTAAGGAAAATGAACGACAACGCTGAATTACGTCAGTCCACCGGCCTGATGAGGGCGAGACGAGACATCCCCAACAATCTGATCCGACCCAGTAAACGAGATCGTGCCCAAATTAGCCCATAGGGGATATACCAGTACCGGGGAAAAGACGAATCACCAGCATTTTTAGCCGCATTAGGCGGTTAGTGAGTAAAGGGAATGAGGGAATTGGGAGGAGAGGTAAAAACTCCGGATCGAGGGTGCGAGTCGAGGGTCCGGAACGGGCCGGGAAATGCCGGACGGGCTATTTTTCTTTAAATGCGCGGGTTCACTCTAGCTGCTCAACGGTGATGTAAAGGTTGTAATCAATCGTGTCTTGTGATTGGCGCGTGGGCACAGCCTTCAAATGCGGATGCTTTCTTTCATGCGATCTGCAAATCTAGTGGAGGTCACAACGTCGTGCCGCCCGAACGTGATGAGGGTCGGAGATTTGATGCTCCCAAGCTGAGCCTCCACGTCGTGGGTAATTACGGCGTTCGATTGCTTCATGAAACTCTCGAACGATTGGGCGGGTCGGCTCCGCACGAAGTCAACCAACGACTGTATGTAATCCGGAATGAGCGTGCAACCGAAAGACCCTGCGGGTCACCGTCCTTCCCGATGATCATGCTAACGATACACAAGCTCTCAGCCGGTTCCAGCGCGAAGCCAAAGCTGCGTCGTCTCTGAACCACTCGAACATTTGCATAATCTATGAGATCGACGAAGCTGAAGGGCGAACCTTCATCGCGATGGAATTGCTTGAGGGACAAACCCTACGCCACATGATCGCGGTTGATCGGTTGAAATGTAAGCCAGTCGGACCTTGGCACCTGATGGAAAGGTCCACGTCCAGGGAAGGCTGGCCTACATAGGTCGCTCCCATGGGCGTATAGAGGCGGTGCGTTTTCTCAACGATGTCAGTCATTTGGGTGAATTGCTGGCGGAAGATGATGGCGTTGAGATTGGGATTTCCTGACTCCCGCGCAGCATCCACGATCATCGTCTCAGTTTTCAAACTGCCTGCAGCCCCGCCGAAAAATAGAATGTCGGCGAGACTTGCCAATGCGGCCCTTTGAGCTCCAGTCTTTGGCGTCCATCCAGGAGGGAAGACATCGGACTGACTTCTGGCCAACTTACTATCTCGGAAGATCTTGGCGCTTGTACCCGGATTCTCTTTAGGTCGATAAGTTCGCTCATCGTTTCCTCTTTATCGCAGTTTCGAACCAATCAGGAAGCTTGCCCTCGTTGATCACAGCATCCATTTCCGTGTCTGACATTCGCTCAAAAAGCTGATTCAAATCGAGGGTCTCAGTTCGTTTAATCCACTGGCCGAGTTCTTCGGCGGCTTGCTTTGTAGGTCCCGAATCTCAGCGATCGTGCCCGTATCCACTCGGTATTCTTCGATCGTTTGAAGGTCTTTGCCCGTGCCGAAACAACTCAACCTTCTATCCGCAAAGCGGTCTCACTCTGGGTTCCGACGGGTCCTTCTACGGCACCACCACAGGGGCTTACGGCGGGCATGGCACACTGTTCAGGTTGGGGAATGGGCCGATGACACCGCTGCACATTTTTAGTTGCAGCGAGGGGGCCAATCCGACTGCCCCACCGAGCCTCCCGTACTCCGCTTTGGCTTCTCTTAGGATTGGGATATCGGGGTCGGCGTCTTTCCAGAGGGTGAAGAAATCCTTATAGGCGGCGAGCGCCCGGACGCCTTTAACTGCCGCTTTCAACGCTAAGCGCAAATTACTGAGGGAGTCCGACCTCGGCCAGAAGCTTGTCGAATCGGGGGTCCGCCCTGAGATTGTCGAGTTTTGGATCAACGCCAGCCACAGCCACATACCATGATCGCGCTTGGTACGCCCTGTCAAGCTCAGCAAAAGCTCGATCCTTGTCGCCGAGCCCAGCGTAAATCATGGCGTAAAAATATGGTTCGACCCACTGTTTCTTGGCACTAGCATCGAGTTCCGAGAGCATGTCTTGTGCGGTTTTGCGGTCTCCATTGAGCGCAGCAACCCAGCCGAGTGAAGCGACCGCTTCCGTGAAATCCGGCTCCGCTTTGCGAGCTTGTTGGATAGCTCGAATTGCCTCGTCGAGCTGACCCTTCGCGGCGTAGCTCCAGCCCAATACGTCCCCGGCAATCGAGACGAATCCGGTGCTTGAGAACTGTTGGATCGTCTTACGTTCCTGTTGAATGGCATCGTCGTACCGGCGTGCGTAGTAGTCGGTTTGCCCCAGAACGTGATTGTGTTCCGCCGAAATGGGATCGAGTTTCAGACTTTCGACGTTTTGGGCAACGCCTTCATCATACCGCTTCAAATCCGCGAGGCACCAGCCGTACATAGCGCGTATTTCGGCATCGTTCGGATCGAGCTCGATTGCGTGTTGGAATTCCTGAACTGCTTTCGCCTGATTGTAATTGTAGAAATGGTCTGTGTACGCCAGCCAACCTTCGGCGTCGCCTAGCGTCGGGTCGAGTTCGAAAGCCTTCTTTGCTGCCGCTTCAGCTTCGGGCATGACCTCTCGCGGAGGCGCGTACCAGTCTTCGACGACGCCGTAATTGTAGGCGATCGTCGAATAGGCAAGAGCGTAATTGGGGTCCAGCGCAACCGCCTGTCGAAGATAAGTCATGCCCTGCTTCAAGCTGTCGGGTGTGAATTGACGTGTGTAATACTGTCCCTTCAGGAAAGCGTCATACGCCTCGGTGTTTTCCGTCGAATGGGCAAGCAGCCGCCCCTGCTGTTCTCCTGTGAGCCGGAACCGCAGGGCGTGTGCAATTTGTTGCGAGATATCGTCTTCGAGAGAAAAAATGTTCGACACCTTCTGCCGGTAGTGGCTGCCCCAGAGTTCGGCGTCGTTGCCCGTGTCCACCAGATTCGTATTTACTTCGAGCATGTCTCCCACTTTCGCAACGCTGCCTTCGAGAACGCTCGAAACGTTCAGTTCGCGCCCCACCTGCCGCGGGTCTATGTGGCGTCCTTTGTAGGCGTAGACGGAATCGGAGGCCATTACGCGAAGCCCGTTCAACTGCGACAGGCTCGCCGTCACAGTGCTTGCAATCCCATCTCCCAGATATTCGAGGTTTGAATCTCCGCTAGCATTGGCGAACGGAAGAACCGCAATTGACCGGATTGGGCGCACGCCGCTCGTGCCAGTCAGCCTGCGCCACAATCCACCAATGTCGAGCGCTTGGGCGATTGCGATGATGACAACGATCCCTGCGACACATACTGCCCAGAGCCATCGCTGATTCATTCGCAGTTGTGCGCCATGTCTTTTGAAGACTTGACCGGACTCGATTTGGTGCCGCACGTTCAGGTCTACCTTGATGGCGCTCGACGACCGAGACGGCACAAGCGCAGGGGAGGAATTAGATGCCGGAGATGGAGGTTGGGCGAACTTGGATTGCGTAACTCCGGAGCCGCTTTCTTGTGCGACCACACCTGTACCGGAACTTGTGGCCGCAACTCGCCCCGTCCCCGTGTCCCGTTTCAGTCGCATCAGTTCGGACCGCATCTCCGCCGCGCCCTGATAGCGCAGCTCGCGGTCTTTCTCCAGCGCCCGGATGATGATCCGCTCCAGATCGGGCGGTATATCGGGGTTCAGTCGTACCGGAGAAACTGGAGCGCGGTTCATAATCCCGTCGAGGAACAACCCTGTGCTCTCACCACGAAAAGGCAATGCCCCGGTTGCCATCTCGTACAAGACGACTCCGAAGGAAAACAAGTCCGTGCGGCCATCGAGTTCTTTGGCTCGCACTTGCTCTGGCGACATGTAAGCGACGGTGCCGAGCGTAGACCCGGGGCTGGTCAGGTGTTCCTCGCTCATCGCCGTCTCTTGCACCGTTACTCCAGCCGCATCCAATCTGCTGCGAACCGGCGTTACTTTTGCCAGCCCGAAGTCCAGAATCTTGGCATGGCCCCGCTTGGTGACAAAGATGTTCGCGGGCTTGATATCTCGATGAATGATACCTTCGACGTGAGCGGCGTCGAGCGCGTCCGCAATTTCAATGGCCAGAGAAAGAATCAACTCCGTTTCCATCGGTCGGCCCGCGATGCGGTGTCTCAGCGTCATGCCATCGAGAAACTCCATGGCGATGAAAGCTTCGCCGTGTTGGTCGTCGATTTCGTGGATCGTGCAGATGTTGGGATGGTTCAGAGCAGACGCGGCCTGCGCCTCTCGTTGGAAGCGAGCTAGAGCTTGTGCATCCTTAGCAATCTCGTCAGGCAAGAACTTCAGGGCGACAAATCGGTGCAGCTTTACGTCCTCCGCCTTGTAAACCACACCCATGCCGCCGCCGCCCAACTTCTCTACGATGCGGTAGTGCGAGATGGTCTGGCCGATCATTTGCAGGAATGCTATGGCGTGGAGTCCGGCATGTCAATGCGCCGGGCTTCATTGCTGCTTATGGTCTTCTGGTTTCGCTTCACTCGGGCAGGGTGTCGGGGTCGGCGTCTTTCAGTGCAAACTCTGGTTTCGTTCTCCTAGAAACTTGTTCCGGCACTCCTTGGCTGCCGATAGCAATTCACTGAACTCGGGAGTTCCACGAAGCTTCACAAGCATCGGGTCGGATTGCAACGTCTGGTAGGCACAATAGTTGTGTTCAATGGCGCTTCTTAGTAAGCGAACGGCGGCATCTTCCTTCCCGCAGTATGACAGCAGGGTTCCGAAGACATACCGAGGCTCACCATCAACCCCCGAAAGGACAGCCGTTTCGGTCGTCCGGGCAATTCTGTCCAATTGGGCTGCCTGCTGGGGGTCAAGGCACACTTGAAGTAGATCATGACCCATCAGTGAAGTTTCCGAGATTCTCTCGATGCTTTGCTGTGCCTCCTCGAACGAACTCATGGCGCACCGTTGCCGCCCTGATGTTGGCCACGCTTCTGCTGGCTGGGATTGCGGCAACCGGCACTGCGCAAGCGCAAACCTACACCGTGCTCTACAACTTCGGAGGTGTCCCTGTGGACCCGCAGGAGTTCCTCTATCCGGGAATGATAGCGCAGGGCCTAGACGGCAATCTCTACAGCACTTCCTGGAACGGTGGCACGCGGGATGGCGGTACTGCCTTCAGAATCACGCCTGCGGGGACGATGACGGTGCTCTACGACTTTAGTGGCATCTGGCCTAACAGCGGTCTGGAGTTGGGCACCGGCGGGTACCTCTACGGCGCCGATACCACCGTGTTCGAATTCGGGCATGGGCAATTGACCACTCTATACACCTTTTATGAATCTGGCGCATATGCTCCGCCGATTCAAGGACTGGACGGCAACCTGTATGGGACGACAAGCAATGCAGGCGGCGTAGGCTCGGTATACAAGCTCACTCCCTCCGGCCAGTTTACGACCCTGTATACCTTTCCCAATGATGGCACCTACGGCGAGGAGCCCTCTGCTCCCCTGATTCAAGCCACGGATGGCAACCTGTACGGCACGACCCCATTTGGCGGCGGGTTCAATGACTCATGCGACTGGTTAGGCTGCGGCACAGTGTTCAAGATCACACCTTCAGGGGTCTTCACAGAGCTCCACGTCTTTGACGGGACCGATGGAGAGGGGCCGTATGGTCCCCTGATTCAAGGGAGCGACGGCAATTTCTACGGAATCGCTGCATGGGGCGGCATTTACAACTACGGAGTAGTGTTCAAGCTCACTCGATTGGGTGTTTACAGTATTCTCCACAGCTTCAATGGGGGGGACGGTGGGGGCTCCGCTTCGGGGCTAGTGCAAGCCAGCGACGGTAACTTGTACGGGACCACAAAATTGCTAATTCTTATGACTACGTCGGCGGGTTACTATCTTGCCTGTCGCGGACCTCTCAGGATTACCGGCCTGATTAACACACTCGTGGGTACGCTCCTGGTCGCCAGCGGCACCGCAACCCTGAATCAGTGGATGGAACGTGTTTGGGACGGTCAGATGCGCCGCACCGCCAGCCGGCCGCTGCCTTCGGGCAGGCTGAATGCTCGCGAAGCTCTCCTGTTTGGGATTCTGCTGAGCATGGCCGGGGGCCTCTATCTTTGTATTGCGGTTAACGGGTTATCAGCCTTCCTCGCAATCTCCATGCTGCTTTCGTATCTTCTTATCTATACTCCGTTGAAGCGGAAGACGCCGCTGTGTACGCTGTTCGGCGCTTTTCCGGGTGCCATGCCGGCACTGATCGGGTGGGCGGGAGCTTCCTCAAGTATCGACTCGCACGCGTGGTTTCTTTTTGCCATTATCTTTCTGTGGCAGTTCCCGCATTTCCTGGCGATTGCTTTGATGTACCGTGAGGACTACAGCCGGGCCGGCTACAAGATGCTGCCCAAGTTTGATCTCGATTCACGCTTCACGCGTGCGGAGATTGTTGGCTTGACTGTGATCCTGGCTGTCACTACGATGCTGCCGCTGGTCGATCATGGGGGCCCGATTTATCTGAGTGGTATGCTCATGGCAGGCGTCTTCTTGCTATATCACGTAACAAAACTGGCAAGATCAACCTCGAAAGTTTTGGCCAGCCGCGTTGTGCATGCCTCCGTTATCTATGTGCCTATGGTTCTTGGGATGATCGTCGCCCGGAAGGCCTGAAGTTCTGCTTTGGCGTGAACGCGCCCAAGTACCGCTTCAGGTAGTCCCAAGTTGAAGGTCCCCGTCTGCGATGGAAGCGGACTCTGAGTCTGTGGACAAAAGTGCAGTCATAAATGGTTCCTCACTTTTCCGTGACAGCCTCCACCGGCGCGTCTTGCGGCACCGACTTCAAGCGGCTGAGAGCGGCGGTCGGACGGGCAAAAGGGATGGGAGCGTCTTTGCTGTAGGCGCGCAGCAAGTGATAGGTGATGAGCAGTTGCGTGAGGGCCAGCGGATCACTGTGGCGCACCTCAGTGCCGTAGTTGTAATCACCGAATTGGTCGGCACGCAACGGGCGGAGATCGGGGAGATGCTTCCAGATCGTGTCTTCCAACTCCGCAGCATGTTCCCGGCTTACATCGCCGTCCACCTCGAGGAAGTCCACGGGACGGCCATTGTCGCGGCCGAGTGCGAGGCGCACTGTCCCTCGCCATAATTCAAAACGTATCAGGACCGGGGCATGCTGAAAAGGGTTCCCACATTACAGAGTTGGCGGCCGCGATGCACCAGGGCTCAAATGCCGCTGAATTCTGCTAACCGGCTGAATGGGGTCTACACCTGTTCCGCAAACTGCGAGAATGAGGGCTTGCGAACAGTCGATTTCAGGCAGCCCGGTCGTAGCGGTGGTGCAAGCCACCCAAGCGCTGCCGAGAGATCACCTGACCATGCCCTGCAGCGCGAGCCCTGCCCGTGGGAGTTTGCTTCCCTAGCCCGAGATGGGTGTCGATCTTCATGATAGTAGGAGACGTGATTGGAAAGGAGACGTCTTGAGATGTCGCTCGTTCAACGCGATTACGTGGTCGAGCAACTCACGGCGGCAGCTTCCCACCCAGCGCTCTGCCACTCCATTCTGCCAAGGACTTCCAATCGACGTTCGCACCGGCGTAATCTGCATCGATTTGATAGTCGCGGGCACTGCGAATCCGTACTTCGCGTCGCGATCGAATACGAGGAACTTGGGGGCCTCCTCGTAAGGGAAGGCCTCCCGTAGCTGCTGCACAATCCAACCGCCCGTTGGATGACGACTCACATTGAGGTGCAAGATGCGCCGACGGTCGTGGCTGATGATGAAAAAGCAGTAGAGCACGTTGAAGGTGAGCGTCGGTACGGTGAAGAAGTCCATCGCGGCAATAGCCTCACGGTGATTGCGTAGGAAGGCCAGCCAGCGCTTCGCGGGTTGAGGGCTCTTGGGCGCTCGTTTCATCCAGCGGGAGATGGTGGTTTCCGATACATCGAAGCCGAGCATGAGGAGTTCGCCGTGAATGCGAGGCGCACCCCAATTGGGATTCTCTGCGACCATCTGAAAGATCAACTCACGGATCGGTTTGGAGATTTTTCGGCCTCCGCCGACTCGTTTTCGCACTTTGCAAAGCATGGCCCAATAGAGTTTGAATCCAGCTTGGTGCCACCGCACAACAGTGTCCGGTAGCACGAGAAGGAGTGTCTCCTTCCAGTGAGACCAGAAGCAGCGCGCCAGTACCCAAAACAGCTTGTCGAGTGGCCCCAGTCTCGGCCTGGGATGTTTGCGTTTCAGGACGGCAAGTTGCTGCCGGAGAGCCAGGTTTTCTAGCAGCAGGCTGCGGCGGTCACGGAAGACGCAAAGTACAGCCCCGAACCAGAGCCGGAATCAGGTCAAACATGGTGGCAATGTTATAGCAAATCGGATTGTCGGCTACCTTCCGATGTTGTTGACTTCAAAGCCGCACAGAATTTGTGACGAGGCACAGTCTTCCAAACGTAAAAGTTTTGATCGTCAGAAGAGGTCGAGACCTTCATGCCGTCCTTCTTCGCTGTCCGACCAATAGCCGAGCGCAGATTAAGAACGGAAACTCCAATGATGCTAGACAACGGGATTCGCACCGCGTAGCTGGGTGCTGATTGCTTCAGGTCTTCCATAATTCTGCCCAGCAACTCGTAGTGCTTGCCTTTCCGCGATTTCTTCAACCCCGATATGAGCGTCCTCCCGTAGTTTGGGTATCCCTTACCTTTTTCTTCTTTTACGATAATGTTTGCCATACTTTTAAGCATTTCACAGAAACGACATTAGATCAACTGGCTGACTATTTTTTAGGAAGCCATGTTATTGATTCTATAAGGCATATTTCTGTTGACAGTTTAAAAATATTTTCAGAATATTTTTTGTGCGTTGGGATACCTGACGGTACCCGTATTTCGCGGCTTCCAAGTTGGTGGGAGCACAAAAATTCGCAAATTTTTCAAGGAGGGAGGTTAAGCAATGACCGTAATTGCCCGCTTTGATCCGTTTCGTGAATTTACGACCCTGCAGGATCGTATGAATCGGTTATTCCGCGACTCATTCGGGTCCGAGGGACGCGAAGAAGCATTGACGACGACCGGCTTTGTCCCGCCAGCCGATGTTTACGAGGACGAGCACAGCATCACCGTGAAGATCGAGGTGCCAGGAATTGAGGAGAGGGATATCGATGTTCGCATCGAGAACAACACTCTAATGGTGCACGGTGAGCGCAAAATTGAGAAGGAAGAAAAAGAGGAAAACTACCTGCGTGTTGAGCGCAGCTACGGTAGCTTTGCGCGATCATTCACACTGCCTAACTCGGTGGACGCGTCGAACGTAACTGCGGACTATGACAAGGGAGTGCTCAAGGTTACTCTGGGAAAGAGAGCCGAAGCTAAGCCCAAACAGATCAAGGTCAACGTCGGCGGTCAAAAGTCTCTCGAAAGCAAAGGACTCGGAAAGTCCGCGTAAGGAGACAACTGGACCTGTAACCTACTGGGATGGGAATGCTGTGTGTGAACGCCGACAATCATCCCTGTTTGTAATAGCCCGAATGTTCAGAGTCTGGCGTTTGAGCGTTACTCATCATAATTAGGAGGACGGCGATCATGAAGGTGAAGATCTGCCCTGCCTGCGGTGAGCCGTGGTGGTGCGTAAAGTGTGGTTATTGCCACCGGTGCCACCCCGACTTCGAACCGCCGGCCGGTGTTGCCGTAGCGCCGAGGGGAGGCAGCCCTACGCTGCCTCCCCAGGCGGTTAACCTCCCGTGGCATCGAATCTAACGATCTAATCTAATGATCTAATCTAATGATCTTTGGAGGCCGAAGTTATGAAAACTTTCAAGCATGGAGATAAAGTGCCGGTGTCGGGAGTTTATCGAGTGTCGCATCTACTGCCACATCCCGCAGGGCAGCGTGAGATGTACTTCGAAGGAAGTTATTTCCCGGTCTGCAAGGTTTGTGCCGGAGGTGTCTTCTATCGACTCGAATCACCCTACATGCCAATGGCAGCGCCGGCGGTCCCACAACTGACGACCGCGGTCTGCTAGAGGTAAAGACATTGCGGTTTGACAGTTACAGTAGCAAAGGCACGTTCGTTCTCTGGGCCGACGTTGAATCCCACGAGCGAGAACGGCTTCCTGAACGTTTGCGCTCGGCACAAGCTGGAAAAAACTGAGAAGGGACAGGATCGCGGAGCACGGCGGAGAGGGTTTCCACAGTTGATGGTTTCCGGAACGGATGCCGCGCGCCGGCCATCTCAGCCAGAACTACGCCGAAGGAAAACAGATCCGAACGTACATCGAGCGGCAAACCCTTCAACTGTTCCGGCGACATGTAGTCGGGCGTGCCGAGGATTGTTCCCGGCGCGGTCAATTGCGGGCTTGTGAGATCGCGGGTGGCATCGCCAGCCTGAGGCAGATCCCCCACTCGCTTGGCCAGACCGAAGTCCATGACTTTCACGTGACCTTGTTGAGTCAGCATGATATTCGAGGGCTTTAGGTCACGGTGCAGAATCCCCCGCTCGTGGGCTTCCTGCAGTGCCTCGGCGATCTCGCCAGCCAAACGAAGCGTTTCCGGGAGAGGCATGCGGCCCTTCCGCAGCCGGTGATCGAGCGTTTCTCCGGCGACGTATTCCATCACCAGGAACACGGCATCCCGTTCTTCGCCTATTTCGAAGATTTTGCAAATGTAGGGATGATCCAGTGCGGCGACCGCCATCGCCTCACGGCGGAGACGTTCCTGTGCTTGCCGGTCAGCTGCCAAGGCGGGCGGCAGCAGCTTAATGGCGACTTGACGATCCAGCCGTGGATCTCGCGCCTGGAACACAACTCCCATGCCGCCCTCCCCGATGAGCGCAATGATCTCGTAGGGACCAAGGCGAGAGCCGGCAGCTAGGGTCATGTGCGTTGCAGGGATTTTACGCTAGTTGAATGTGCTCGCTGACGAATTGCGAATGGATAACGGGCAAACCTTACCTTACCGATTAGGGAAGAGTTGCCGACTACTCTTCCCGTAAGCCTGTTTTTTTGTACAGCTTTCGGTTGGCCCACCAGCCGTCCTGAAATCCATGAAATCCGCAAGCACTGACGAATGATATCGAGAGAATGCTCTCCGCCCTCAAATCACAGCCGGATGTGATTACAATCACTTCCTCGATCCCTAAGCCAAGGTAGCCTCTGCTCATTGTTTTTTCGAACGCTCGTTCGAATTGTGGGTAAGGAGGCCTTCCGATGACGACAGCGCTGCCCGCGACCATCAACATTATCCCCAGCACAAGCATGGCCCTGGGGTTGGTTGCCAAGGGCAAGTTCGACTGGGTCGAAACGGCGCTGGGAGAACTCTCTCCTGACGAAGTGATCATCGAGGTAGCAGGCTGCGGGGTTTGCCACACTGACATTGGATTTGCTTACGAGGGCATTCCCACCCGCCATGCGCTGCCGTTGATCCTCGGACATGAAATTGCCGGCCGAGTCGTGCTGGCCAGCGAGCACGCTGCAAATTGGATGGGAAGCCGCGTCATTGTGCCTGCAGTAATTCCCTGCGGCGATTGCGATGCCTGCCGCAGCGAGCGTCCGACCATCTGCCGCAAACAGTTCATGCCCGGCAATGATGCCGATGGAGGATTTGCGACCTACGTTAGGGTACCGGCACGTGGCCTGTGCCCGGTACCCGAAGAACTTCCCAAGGAACTGACCCTTGCGATGCTGTCGGTCGTCGCGGACGCAGTCACGACTCCGTATGAGGCAATTCGTCGTTCCGGTCTGAACGCCGACGATGTCGCGGTGTTTGTCGGAGCCGGCGGGATCGGCGGTTTCGGAGTGCAAATTGCCGCCGCGCTTGGCGCAGCCGTCGTCGCCATCGATGTTGACGCGGACCGGCTGGAGCTTGCCTCGGGGCATGGAGCTGCGCTGGCCCTGAATGCCCGCGAGTGCGCAGAGGTGAAGTCGGCCGTGCGGTCTTTCGCCAAGCAAAGCGGAAGGCGCGGGATCGGCCTCAAGATCTTCGAAACCAGCGGGACCGTCGCCGGACAACAGACGGCGTTCAGCCTGCTCGACCCGGGGGCTCACCTGGCGATCGTTGGGTACAGCGCGCAGAAACTTGAATTGCGCATGTCTAATTTGATGGCCTTTGATGCCACCGCTCGCGGGAATTGGGGATGTCCTCCAGATCAGTACCCGAAGGCGCTGTCCATGGTCCTCGAAGGGAGAATTCACATTAAGCCTTTTGTCGAGATGCACCCACTCGAGGATGCCCAGCAAGTTCTCGAGGCAGTCCATCATCACCAACTCCGTAGACGAGCCGTGCTGGTGCCGCGTTCGCGACGCATAGAACAAGGAACAAAGCCATGAAGGATCACAACCTGGTTGAACCGCTCTCCCCCATCGAAATCCTGTTGGAACGCAGGCCCGCACGCGATCGCGACGGCACGAGTGTGACCGGGTTGCACAACGTATGGATCACTCTGAACAATCCGCGCGAGCTGAACAGCTACACCACGACGTCGATCAAGGAAGTGATTCTCGCCTTGCGCGAAGCGAGCAATGATCGTGCCGCGGTCGCGGTTGTCATCACGGGTGCAGGTACGCAGGCATTCTGCACCGGTGGCAACACGCGCGAGTATGCCGAGATTTATGCCGGAGCCCCGGGCGAATACCGGCAATACATGCGCTTGTTCAATGACATGGTTAGTGCCGTCATGAGCTGCGACAAGCCCGTGATCTGCCGCGTGAATGGCATGCGCGTCGGCGGGGGCCAAGAAATCGGAATGGCCTGCGATTTCTCCGTGGCCAGCGACCTTGCGGTGTTCGGACAGGCAGGACCAAGACACGGTTCCGCGCCCGACGGCGGCAGCACCGACTTCCTTCCACTATTTGTGGGTATAGAGCGGGCTATGCACAGCGCCACGTTATGCGAGCCGTGGAGTGCACACCGCTTTTATCGTTTGGGTGGGCTCACGCAGATCGTTCCGGCCCTCAAAGTGGACGGCAGATATATGTCCAACCCGTTGGTCGTGACCGATCGCGAGTACGACGAATTTGGCCGCACGGTATTCGGAGACTGGAAGACAGGCGAGGCCCGAGAGGCGGGCAAAGCACTGATGTCCAAAGGCACCATTGATCTTTCCTTGCTGGATGAAGCGGTCGAGGGACTCTGCACCAAGCTGCTGCATACGATGCCTGATTGCCTGACGAAGACTATCGAGAGTGTGAGGAAACACAAGCTGGAACATTGGGACCGCAATCGCGAAACCAACCGCGCCTGGCTGGCGCTCAACATGATGACGGAGGCCAATGCCGGTTTTCGCACTTTTCACCACGGCACCAAGCAGCAGCGCGAGGTGGACTTCGTCCGGTTACGTCAGCGCTTGGCGCAAGGCGCGCGCTGGAGCGAGGAGTTGATCGCCGAAATTGCACCATGGGCAGTTCGCGAAACGACAAAGGCGGGGCGATGAGCAGCCTGAAACTCTCCTTCGAACACGAGGGCCAAGTCGCCCGCGTGGCATTGGCGACACCCAAAGCCAATATTGTCGACCACGCCATGATGGCTGCTCTGGCTGCGGCCTTCGAGGACCTGCGGAATCGACCTCAACTCAAGGTCATGGTTCTCACCGGGGAAGGCCCGCATTTCAGCTTTGGCGCCAGCGTACAGGAGCACTTGCCCGAGCATGTCAGAAACATGCTGCCACAGTTCAGCGCACTGCTTGGGCAAATGCTGGAACTGCCGGCAGTCACGCTTGCGGCTGTACGCGGGCAGTGCCTAGGCGGAGGGTTTGAGCTGGCCCTGGCATGCGACTTCATCGTTGCGGAGGACCGCGCTCAGTTCGCGTGTCCCGAAATCAAGCTGGCAGTTTTCCCGCCCGCGGCGGCTGTCCTATTACCAGCCCGGATTGGCGCGAGCCGTGCCGCGGAACTCGTCTTGACCGGAGCTGCCTGGAGCGCCGCCCAAGCCGCGGCCGCGGGATTGATCGCGCAGACCGCGCCGCAAGGACAGCTGGAAGCAACGGTCGACATGTGGATTGGCGAACATTTCCTGCCCCGTTCGCCGGTCGCGCTACGTTACGCCGTGGGCGCTGCCCGTCTGCCCCTGCGGCGCGCGCTGCAAGAGGACCTGCCGCAACTGGAGCGCCTGTACCTTGACGAACTCATGGCCGAGTCCGACGCCGTCGAAGGCCTCCGCGCGTTCATCGAGAAACGCGAGCCACAGTGGGAGAAAAACCGGGAGAAGAAAGGAGCGCTCGCGTGAACCTTGAGCTCGAGCAGATCCTCAGCAGCGCGCAAGCTCTGTACGAAGACGTTGACTACAAGGCAGTCGCGGAATGGAAGTCCTGCGCGCCTGGGCGCAAAGCAATCGGGTACATGCCGATTTATGTTCCACGCGAACTGATTCATGCGGCGGGCATGTTGCCTGTCGGCATCTTCGGTGGAGGCGACCGGCTGGAGATCATCCGGGGCGACGCCTACTTTCAGAGCTACATCTGCCACATTCCCCGCAGCACAATCGAGTTGGCATTATCGGGACGGCTCGATTTGCTGGACGGCATTTTGTTCCCCTCAATCTGTGATGTCATCCGCAACCTCAGCGGCATGTGGACGATGCTCTTTCCCGGACGTTACGTGCGCTATGTCGATCTTCCCCAGAACTATGACGCCCACGTTGGTGGTCAATTTTGGCGGCGGGAATTGACGGCGATCCGCGAAGACATGGCGCGGTTGGCGGGGGGGCCAATCACCGATCAGAATCTCCGCAACAGCATTCGCATCTACAACCAGAACCGGCGTGTCATCCGGGAACTCTACGAGGCGCGCAGTGAAGCGCCGTGGCTTTATCCCATCGCGCAGGTCTATGCCTTACTGCGCGCGGGCGCTGTGCTGCCGCCGGAGGAGCACACCACGATGGTGCGCCGCTATCTCGAGATGGCCTCGCAGGGATCGGCTGTTCCAGAAGATCGCAGCCGTGTCGTACTGACGGGTATGTTCTGTGAACAGCCTCCGCTGGCGTTGCTCATCACCCTCGAACGCGCCGGCTGTTGGATCGTGGACGACGACCTGCTGCTGGGTTTGCGCTGGTTCACCGGCGACGTGCCAGAGGAGGGTGACGCGATCGAGAATCTGGCGCAGGCTTACCTGACGCAAAGTGTGGCTACAGCTTCCTGCTATGCGCCCGATGGCCAACGTGGCCGGTGGCTCGTCGATGCCGTACGGCAGAATCACGCCGATGGCGCAATTTTTTGCGCGCCCAGTTTTTGCGATCCCGCGCTCCTCGAGCAACCGATGCTCGTCGCCGCCCTGGAGCGCGAACACATTCCCCACACCCAATTCAAGTACTCCGAGGATACGGGACAATTCGCCGTCATCCGCGAACAGGCGGGCACTTTCTCGGATTCCATCCGCCTGTGGAGCGAAGCATGAGCGCAGACGCCGTGAAAGCATCGACCGTGCCGACCGTGCAAAAAGAGCAGAGCATGGTCCTGCAAAAGCAACTCTTCGGAGACTACTACGACTCCCTGGGACGGGCGCGCGAAGAGGGAAGGCGAGTCGTCTCCACGTTTGTTCCCGGGAATTTGACCGAACTGCTGCGGTCGTTCGATCTGCTTCCGATCCTGCCGGAGATCAACGCGCTCCAGTCCGGCATGCGCAAGCTTTCCGCCAACTATATTGCGGAAGCGGAGAAGCAAGGCCACAGCGAGGATGTCTGCACCTATGTGAAATGCGACATCGGCATGTTGAAGTCGGGCAACGTGGGGCCCACTGGCGTAAAACTTCCTAATCCAGATCTGCTGCTGCTCTCCTACACGGGATGCTTCACGTTCCTCAAGTGGTTCGAACTCCTGCGCCAGGAGTATCAATGCCCCGTAGCCATGCTGCACGTGCCGTACCTGCCCAACGGACGCATTGAGCCCCACCATGTCGACTACGTAGTAAAGCAGTTGCGCACCGAGGTGATTCCAAAGCTGGAGCAAGTGAGCGGCCGTCGCTACGATGAAGCGCGACTTTCCGAGATGCTCGCACTTTCCGCCAAGGCGGAGGACGATTTCGTCTGGGTGCTGGCGAGCGCGAAAAACGAACCTTCGCCGATTGATGCCTACTTCGGCGGCGTGTATTACATCGGTCCGATATTCACCGCCTTCCGAGGCACAAGCGAGGGCGTGGAATATTACCGAGTCCTGCGCGAAGAAATTGCGGAACGGATCAGGCTGGGACTTGGTCCCGTGACTCCCGAGGGCACGATGGCGAGCCAGAAATTTCGTCTGGTCGTCGAGGGGCCCCCCAACTGGACGAGCTTTCGCGAGTTCTGGAAGATGTTCTACGACGAAGGCGCGGTCGTAGTTGCCAGCAGCTATACCAAAGTGGGTGGACTCTACGATCGCGGTTTCCGCCACGACCCCAATCGCCCGCTCGAAAGCCTTGCGGAATACTGCCTGGGTTGCTACACCAACCTCGGACTGCCGGCGCGCGTTGATCTACTGGAGCGCTATATCCGCGAATACCGGGCTGACGGTTTCATGATTAACAGCGTCAAGAGTTGCAACTCGTTCAGCGTCGGCCAGTTGCTGATGCTGCGGCAACTCGAACGGCGGACGGGTGTGCCCGGCGGATTCATCGAGAGCGATCTCGTCGATCCGCGATATTTTTCGACGGCTAACATCAAGAACCGCATCGAAAGCTACGTGCAGATGCTCGCACAAAAGAAAACTGCTGGGGTGACGGCATGAGCGTGGTGGAGGTTCTGCTCGGTATTGATCTGGGCTCGACCACGACCAAGGCCATTGCCCTTGATCGTTCGGGACGGATCATCGGCCGCGGCATTACCAACACCCGCAGTAACTATGAAGTCGCTTCCCAGATTGTTCGCGACGAAGCGCTCGTGCAATCCAGATTTGAACTGGTGCGTCATGCGATGGCGGCCGATCCCGAGCTCGCAGGGATTGAAAAGAAGTTTATCGGATCTCTGGTTCGCAATTTTCGCCAGCGGCAGCATCTGGAACAGTTGGAGTGGCTGGAGTCGGAGCTGCGCCGTTGTGCCGATGCGCCCCGCTACGCGCCCAACCGGGAGGCAGTCAGGGAAGCGCTCAGTCATATCTGCCAGGCGATGCGGGCGCGGGTTTCCGGCCATTTTAGCGAATTGGCGGTGCGGAAAAGCGATTTCTTCCGCGATCTGGCCGCCGTCGATTACGTGCAGGCCGCGGAGCAGTTCAGCGATGCGAAGCACGCTTCCTTCGACGTCCTATGTGGCTTGTTCGACGCCGCTATTCTGGTTGTTGAGAATGCGGCAGGGGACTGGGCATTTGAACGGCACGCCGGGCCGGCACTGGAGCAAACGCTGGCCGCCGCACCGGCCGACATCCGCGAACGGGAAGCGAGGCTGCGCGCGGCCGTTGAGTCGGTAGGATCGCTCGAGCTTCGGGTGCTTGGAATCATCGGTACGGGCTATGGCCGGCAACGGCTTCCGTTCCCGAAAGAACAGATCCGCAGCGAGATCCTCTGCCATGGCTTGGGCGCCCATGCCATGTTCGCTGGCACGCGCACGGTGCTCGACATTGGCGGCCAGGACACCAAGGCGATTCAGGTGGATGGCGCCGGCATCGTCACGAGTTTCCAGATGAACGACCGGTGCGCAGCAGGATGCGGACGCTACCTGGGCTATATCGCCGACGAAATGAACCTCGGCCTGCATGAACTCGGCAAACTGGCGCAGGAGAGCACTTGCAGCGTAAAGATCAACAGCACCTGCACCGTGTTTGCCGGAGCCGAATTGCGCGATCGTCTGTCATTGGGACAGAAGGTACCAGACATCCTGGCGGGTTTGCACCGGGCGATCATGTTGCGGGCGATGTCGCTCCTGGCGCGTTCCGGAGGAATCTCCGATGAATTCACCTTTACCGGAGGAGTGGCCCGTAACCCCGCTGCCGTTTCCGCCCTGCAAGGTTTGGTCCAGCAAAACTACGGCGTACGAAAACTCAATATCTCTCCGGAGTCGATTTACACCGGCGCGTTGGGTGCAGCCTTATTCGCGCAGCGCGCCGCCGAAGGAGGGAATGCGGCATGAGCACTGAAGAATGCATTCTTGCCGCGGGCGTTGACGTGGGATCCAGTGCTGTCAAGTTTGCGCTGGTGCGGGATGGTGGAAACGGGGACGCGAGCGTGCTGGCTCTGCACAACGAGCGCATCCGCCGGCGCGACCTGCGGAAAGTGATTCGGGAAGGCTATGAGGCGTCTCTCGAAGCCGCTGGCGTGCGCCAGAAGGATATCTCTTATACCGCGAGTACCGGTGAAGGCGAGTTGGTGGATTTCCGCCGTGGCCACTTCTACGGAATGACGACGCACGCACGAGGAGCGGTATTTCTGCTGCCCGGCATCGGCGCCGTGATCGATATTGGAGCCCTGCACGCGCGTGCCATGCGCGTGGACGAGCACAGCCGTGTCATGGCGTACCGCATGACCAGCCAATGCGCGTCCGGTTCAGGACAGTTTCTCGAAAACGTTGCACGCTACCTGGGCATCATGCTGGAGGACGTCGGACCCTTGTCTTGCGAAGCCAAGAATCCAGAATCGGTCAGCAGTATCTGCGCCGTGCTGGCGGAGACCGACGTAATCAACATGGTGAGCCGTGGCATTTCGCGCTGCGACATCCTGAAAGGAATTCACCTGTCGATGGCAGGGCGCTACACGAAACTCCTGCGCTCGATCGATGCGTGCGGCGACGTGGCGATCACCGGCGGACTAGCCGCTGATATTGGGCTATGCCGTGCCTTGGAAGAGAAGATCGCCGAAGAAAAGCTGGCCATGCGCGTGCGTACTCATCCACGCTCGATCTACGCTGGAGCGATTGGGGCAGCGCTTTGGGGTGCGTACCGCCATCGCGTACTGGCGCGTCGCACTGAGGTGGTGGCGTGAAGGGCACTCTCGAAAACAAGATTGCTGTGGTGACCGGTGGATCCGGCGCCATCGGGTCTGCCATCATCGCGGCCTTGGAACAGCAAGGGGCGCGCGCGGTGTCGCTGGATATGGTGCGTCCGGTGGCTGCGCCCTTTCAAGCTTGTGATGTGCGGGACGATGGTTCAGTAGCTGCGGCGATCGCAAAGGTGCGGGATACTCACGGGCGCCTTGATCTGGTCATACACGCGGCGGGTGTTTCCCGCGAAGCGGTGGTTTGGAAGCTCGCAGTGGAGGACTGGGATTTTGTGCAAAGTGTGAACTTGCGCGGAGCCTTCCTGCTGCTGCGCCATGCCATCCCTGTGATGCGGACCGGCGAAGGTGGACGGATCGTGCTCATCGGCTCCATCAATGGTTCGCGCGGAAAGTTCGGCACATCCGCGTATTCGGCAAGCAAGGCTGGTCTGATCGCGCTGGCCAAGACGGTTGCGCGCGAGGTTGCCCGCCTGCGGATTCTCATCAACGTCGTCGAGCCGGGATGGGTGCGCACACCGCTCACCGAAAGCCTGCCCCAGCCAGTCCGCGACGCTGCCCTGGCGGAGAGTCTGGTGGGAAGATACGTCGAACCTGGGGACGTGGCCGCCGCAGTCACGTTTCTTTGTGGACCCGGGGCGCATCAGATTACAGGACAAATTCTTCGCGTCGATGGGGGACAGTCACTCGGCAGTGTTTGAGAGAGGAGTTCTATGAGCACTAAACCTCTGGAACAACCGGGAATCCTCGAAACGGACAGCACCCTGGTGCGCCTTATGAACGAGCATGACCTGGAAGCGGTGGTTGCGATTGACGCAGCCGCCAGCGGCCGGCGGCGCCCTCGCTATTTCGAACTGATGTTGGAAAGGGCGGTGAAACAAGCGGCGCTGCAAGTCTCGCTGGCTGCGGAAGTGGATGGGCGCGTCGTCGGATTCGTCATCGCATCGCTTTACTACGGCGAGTACGGAGTCAGCGAGCCCACCGCTTCGCTGGACGCCATTGGCGTGGATAAGGCGCACCGCGGCCAACACGTAGGCAGAGCTTTACTGCGGCAACTACGGCTGAATCTATCGGCGCTCCGAGTCACGACGCTGCGCACCGAAGTATCCTGGGATGATTTTGATCTTCTCGCTTTCTTCAAGAAAGAAGGATTCGCCCCGGCGCACCGTCTCTGCCTGGATTGTGCGCTCGACCCCACGCGTTTTGAGTGACGCGCACCTAAGGAGGATCGTATGTCAGAAGCGACTCAGGGCTCTGTGCGTTGTTCCCGCTGCGGTAAGCTGAGCGCAACGGCGGATAAGTTCTGCGCCGAGTGCGGACGATTTCTCCGTGACGCTTCGATTGACCAGCGGCTTCTTTTGGCTTTGGTGCATGAACGCGACGGACGGGGGCGGGAGGCACGACAGGAGCTTCAGCACTTGCTTGATGCCGAACCCGACAACGTCCTGGGTAACCACCAACTCGGAAACCTTTTGTTCCACGAAGGTCTGCTGGACCAGGCCATCGAACACTATCGCCGGGCCGTGACAGACTCGTCGACATTTGTTTTGGCCCACTATGATCTCGGGGTCGCTTACTACCATAGAGGCAACATGCCAGAGGCTGCCGCCGCCTTCCGCCGCTGTCTCGACATTAATCCCAACTACAACGCCGCTCACTACCGGCTTGCCCTGGCGCTGTTTCACCAGGGACAGCTTGCCGAGGCCCGCGAGCACTTCGAGCTTTCGGCGACCCTGACGCCGGAATACGTAATGGCCCACTATCACCTTGGCGTGATTCACGAGCGCGAAGGCGAGAGCGAGATCGCTCGTCGGGAATTCGAACAGAGCCTGGATGAGGGGGTTCACGAGCTCAGCAGTCTGTTCCACCTTTCGGTAATCCGTCGTGCGCAGGGTGACACTGCCGGAGCGGAAGAGCTTTTGAAGCGAGCGGGCGAGTTTGGCAAGTTGCACCCGGCGGCAGCCGAAATCCGAAGATAAACGAAAGAATGCGGCATGGGAATCTCGCAGGGAAACGGCCTCATCTTCGACTGGGCAGGCGCGGGACCACGGACTACATCCTGGCCAGCACACGTCATGCTCGACGATGAGACGCTGCGGGACGGTCTTCAGAGCCCCTCCGTTACCGATCCGCCGGTGGAGGCAAAAATCGAGATTCTTCATCTCATGGAGAGTCTAGGAATTGAAACTTTGGATGTCGGCCTGCCCGGAGCGGGCACCCGCCAGCGCGAATCTGTTTTCGCACTCTGCCGCGAGATCTCCGACCGCAGGATGCACATCCGCCCCAACTGTGCCGCCCGTACCATGATGGTGGATATTCGTCCCATCGCGGAGGCGTCGCAACTAACGGGTGTGCCGATTGAGGCTTGTCTATTCATCGGTAGCAGTCCCATCCGGCAGTACGCGGAAGAGTGGACCCTTGATCAAATCCGGCGCCACACCCGGGAGGCCATCCGCTTCGCCGTGAAGGAAGGCCTCGACGTGATGTACGTGACTGAGGACACCGTACGATCCTCGCCACTGCATCTGAGTATCTTGTTTGCCGAAGCGATCGAGGCTGGGGCCAAGCGACTGTGCCTGTGCGACACCTGTGGCGCGGCGACTCCGGAGGCGGTCTGGAATCTGGTGTCCTGGGTCAAGAAGTTCTTGGCTGAGACTGGAGCCGACCTCGGCATCGACTGGCACGGTCACCGCGATCGGGGCCTCGATTTGGCGAACACGCTGGCCGCCATTGAGGCGGGGGCATCACGCGTTCACGGCACCGCGCTTGGAATCGGCGAGCGCGTTGGAAATACGCCGATGGAACAGCTGTTGGTGAATCTCAATCTGCTCGGCATGAGGCACGACGACCTCAGTTCTGTGCAGGGGTATGTGGACTCGGTTTCGGCCGCGACCTCCGTTCCAGTTCCCGCGAACACTCCGATGATCGGACGCGATGCCTTCCGCACTGCCACCGGTGTCCACGCGGCGGCCATCATCAAAGCTCAGAAGAAGGGCGATCGTTGGCTGACCGACCACGTCTATTCTGGAGTTCCAGCAAGCCTAATCGGACGGAGTCAGGAAATTGAAATTGGGCCCATGTCGGGCAGTTCGAACGTTATCTTCTATCTGTCACACAGGGCAATCGTGCCGGGCCATGAACTCATACAGGCCGTCCTGCTAGCTGCAAAAGAATCCAACCGGATTCTGCAAGAACCAGAAATCTTGGCCATAGTGCGGCGCTTCGAAGACGCTACTTCGTAGTCCGTGATGCAAGGTTAGCGGACCGATAGTCGCGACAGCAAACGTTCTGTTAGGAGGCGATTCCGGGTGGATGACGGGCAATCCAGAAGTCAACTTCCCAATTGCCGACTAACCGCCCAGAATCGTTGCATCCGCCGCAATGCCCTGCACAGTCTATAATTGCGGCCCACGGATGGCTCTAACTCCTGGGACAAAACTCAGACCTTACGAAATCCAATCGTCGCTGGGAGCGGGCGTGAACGCCGGAATAGATTGTGGATGAAAGGTCGGCCCGCGGCATGAACTACAACGTGACGGTTATCGGCGCCGGACGCATGGGATCTGCCCTTGCGACGGTGCTGTTCCATAAGGGATTTGCCACGACGGTGTGGAACCGGACTGGCGCGAAAACGAAGGTCTTGTCGAGGCTCGGTCTCAGCGTATCCCAGAGCCTAGAGGAATCGGTTCGAGAAGCGGATATCGTTGTTGTTAGCGTCAGCGATTACAGTTCAACGCGACAGTTGTTGCAACAACCTGACATTGAAGCCGCCCTCCGCGGCAAAATCGTCGTGCAACTGAGCAGCGGCACGCCCAGAGAAGCCAGGGAAATGGACTCCTGGGCTCGCCGATGCGGAATATCGTACCTTGACGGCGCCATACTGGGCAGTCCGGAATGGATCGGAACACCAGCCTGCACGATCTTCTATTCCGGGCCGGAGGAAGTCTTCAACTGCGCGAAGCCGGTTCTGATGGTCTTTGGCGTTAGGACGCTGTTCGTAGGGCATGAGATCGGTCACGCTTCGGCATTCGACGTTGCTGTCCTCACCTTCGGCGTAAGTGCGATGTTGGGCTTTCTCCAAGGGCAGGTTGTTTGGGAGAGTGAAAACCTGCCCGCTGGAGGATTTCTGGAGACGATCAAGGGGATGATGCCAACCATGGAATCAGTCTTCACCGACATGTCGCGGAGAGTTTCGTCAAAAAATTACAGCGGCGATCAAGCTTCGCTCGAAGCGTATTTTATCGTCACCAAGCAGCTTGTAAGCTGGTGCCAAGATCGAGGTTCAGACCACACTATTCCTGATGCGTACGTTGACCTTATGGAGCGAGCGATCGAGGCGGGCAAAAGTCAGGCTGATTTCGCATGCCTGTTCGAGATTCTGTCCGACGCCACGAGCAAGCCAATCTGATATTTTGGTGTTAAACGACCAGACCTGCTTACGTGTAGATCAGCTGATCAGGATGACGGGCAACTCTGAAGTAACCCCAAGGGACTTGCCGACAATCCAGGAGTTGAGCAAGCTCGCCATTGTTCGTCGATTCAGCCTGGAAATAAAATCAGCATTCGCCAAAGAACCGCGCACGGACCGTCTCGTTTAAAGGCAACTCGGGGCCGCTGAGAATGTGATCTGGGACGCGTGTGGGATCCTCGGCAATCAGGGGCATGGCTTTCGCGCGCAATGCCGCTGATTCCGGTGTGAAAGTCAGCGAGGAAGGCTGGCGGAAGCTGCTGGTTCGCTTGCGTAGCTGTAAAGAACGGTGGAACAAGCGAAGCGGTTGCGCTCGCTCCCGCCAAAAGTTCCACCGCGCGGTCCAAGGCCGGAATGACATAAGTTGGCAACACTCCGAGAAGAACACAAGCCGCCGCGAGAAGCATCAGCGAGAAACGTGGCCTACGCGCGAATTCGGCTCCATTTGATCTCCAATCGCTTCGGGGTATTCCGAGAAAGCTCATGGCGTACGTCTTCACAAAACAGAGCGCAGCAATCGATTCTCCAAGCCGGGCAAACGCAGTGCCTTCTTTATCCTCGCTGTTGGATTGTCACCTAGGCCGACTTCTCGATACCAATTGACCAACTTCCTCGAAGCCCATTTGTGGCCAGCTTCCGGATTGCCGATTACGCGAAAACTGGTCGATTGCGCATCAGAAGGGCATTCATAGCGGTACGGATGTGGCAACCGGGATTTGGCTCTCGAATTGTCCAGTCCGGGCGGGCTTACTTTCCAAGATTGCGAAGGACGGTCCATCTGGTAGGCCTCTCATCAACTGATCAACCACCTCATCAACACCGACGGCATTTCGCCACGCAGATAGCGACCGAAGCTGAACAGACTCCTCCTTGTGATGTTCATCACGTTCACGTGTGCGCCCTGCTACAGCGCCGCGTTTCTCGTTCCCCCAGAATGACAAGAAATTTCCGGGTACCAAAGTTAAAAAGCTGTACCAACTGAATTCAAAAGTGGAGGCATTGAGATGCGCTCACCTCGGTGGTGTGTTTTTCAATCGGCGCGATCTTTGGAGACAAACATGAAATTTGGCTTAAACAAGGTGGCGGTCTCGTTGCTGGTGGCAATTCCAGTGCTGCTGGTATTTCTTTTTCCGGCAGTGAATCCGCCCAAAGCGTTGGCGGTTCCCAGCTATGCGCGGCAGACGGGGTTGGCGTGCAGTGGCTGTCACTACGCTCCCCCAGAACTCAATCCCGCCGGACGAAGATTCAAGTTGCTGGGTTACGTGGATCGGGGCGATGACACCAAAACCGTAAAGGCGGACGGAAATAAATCGCGCGCTGCGCTTGACCTTCTCAGCTCATTGCCTCTGTCAGTGATGCTTGAAACTTCATTCACCTCGACCAAGTCCCCCGTGCCGACAACTCAGAATGGCAATTTTGAACTTCCGCAGGATATATCGCTGTTCCTTTCCGGGGCATGGACCAGCCACGTAGGCAGCTTCCTGCAAATGACTTACGAAACCGACGGCGATCATTTCACCAGCGACAATACCGATATTCGCTACGCCAACAAGACCAAGTGGAGCGGCAAAGAACTGGTTTACGGGCTTGACCTTAACAACAATCCGACGGTCGAGGACCTGTGGAACGATACGCCGGCATGGGGCTATCCCTGGACCGCCAGCACGGTTGCACCGACTCCCAGCGCCAGTCCTATCCTCAATGGCGCTTTGGCCCAGGATGTGGCTGGATTCGGTGGTTTTGCGATGTGGGACAACCATTTCTACGTCAACGCAGAGCTTTATCGCTCGGAACACGTGGGCGGCCCGCAACCGAACCCGGGAACCGGTTTCACATACAACATCCGCGGACTGGCGCCCTACTGGCGCGTGGCCTGGCAGCAGTTGACCGCGAAGACGCAGTATGAGGTCGGCGCCTACGGCATGCACATGCAATCTACGCCCAATGCGATCACTGGCCTTGAGGATGACTATACCGACTGGGCGGTGGACACGCAGATCGACCGGACCGTATTCCGAAAGGATGTGCTTTCTTTCCGGGCCACGTACATCCGTGAAAATTCGGATTTGTTAGCCAGCTTTGCGGCGGGCGCCGCAAGCGTGCGCAACCACAATCTGAACACTCTCCTCACTAATGCCGAATATCATTTCGGCAATCGCGTGACAGGCACATTCGGCTGGTTTTATACCGGAGGCACTGCCGATGCACTGCTGTACGCGCTGGGTGCAGTGAGCGGGAGCGCCAACGGCGACCCGAAAGGCGCCGGTTACATCGCGAATGTCTCGTATTGGCCGTGGCAGAATCTTCAACTCGCGGCGCAATATACCGGATACACAACCTTCAATGGAGGCACGAAGAATTACGACGGGTCGGGTCGCAGTGCGAGCGCGAACAATACCGTCTATCTGGACGCAAAATTCATTTTCTGACGCTGCGCTCTGGCAACGATCAATTGGCTATGGCCGAACTTGGCGATGACCAGCGCACAAATCTATTAAGGAGAAAAGGCAATGAGATGCAAGGCAATCGTACTAGTTGTGGTCATCGCCGGCTTGTGTGTCGGCGCCTGGGCAGGCAGTATCGAAGGGAAAGTGACTGGAATGAAGGGCCAATCGGTGGTTTACGTCGAGGCCATCGCGGGCAAAACGTTTCCAGCTCCCAAGGACCAGCAGGTCATAGATCAAAAGGGACTGCTTTTTGTGCCGCACATCACAGTGTTGCAACAGGGTGCTACCGTCCAGTTCCTGAACAGCGACAATGTTGCGCACAACGTCTTCTGGACTTCCGTCGGCGGCGACAAAAAGGCAGGACACAATCTCGGGACCTGGCCCAAGGGCGAGAAGCGGCCCTTTACTTTCGATAAGCCGGGCGTAGTGCCGCTGTTCTGCAATGTCCACCCGGAAATGGAGGCCTATATCATCGTCAGCCCAACTCCGTATTTTGCCGAAAGCGACGACAGCGGCAATTACAAAATCAAAGACATTCCCGACGGCAGCTACACGCTGACGGTCTGGCATGAAGGCGCCAAGAACCAATCCAAGCCGGTTACGGTTTCCGGCGATACGAAAGCGGATTTTACCGTGAGCAAGTAAGGACCAAAGTAAGGATCAAGAAGAGCGGCCGAGGATCTCGGCCGCTGTCTTGAAATTGGAAGATCAGGCCGAGGGGAAGAGCCTAGGCGTAAAACCGAATTATGCTGAAGCGCTACAAGAACAAAAAGGTGGATGCCGATTGGCTGAACACCAATTTTCCCTGCATGATGGCTTGCCCTGCCCACACCAACGCGGGCCGCTATGTTGGCTTGATCGCAGAGGGCCGCTTTGAAGAAGCTTACCGTTTCGCGCGCGATCCGAATCCGCTCGCCAGCATCTGCGGGCGGGTATGCGCACACCCGTGCGAAACGGCGTGCCGCCGCGGTGAGATTGACCGTCCGATTTCCATTCGCGCTCTCAAGCGGTTTTTAACCGAGCGCCATGGCCCCGAATCCAAACATCGCATCGACGTGAGTGCCGGCCGCGTGCAGGAGAAACTTCCCTACAAAGTTGCTGTCGTAGGGGGCGGTCCGGTGGGGCTTTCCGCGGCCCACGACCTCGCGCTCATGGGGTATCGGGTAACAATCTTCGAAGCGGCGCCGGTTGCGGGAGGCATGTTGTACCTGGGAATTCCGGAATACCGCTTGCCGCGCGATGTGGTGGAAGCGCAAGTGCGGGAAATTCTCGAGACCGGCGACATCACCCTCAAACTGAATCACGCCGTCGGCCGCGACTTCCAGGTCTCCGATCTCCGTAACCAGGGGTTTGACGCGGTTCTGCTGGCGGTGGGCGCTCACCGCAGCCGCGATCTGAGCATTCCCGGCGTTGATCTCGACGGCGTGTACAAAGGCATCGATTTCCTGCTCAACGTAAATCTCGGCTACAAGTTCACCATCGGCAAGAAAGTGATTGTGATTGGTGGCGGCAATGTGGCCATGGATGTGGCGCGCTCCGCCGCCCGCGAAGTTGTGCGCCAGCATGCCGCTGGGGTTGAGGATGCCGAGCCTTCTCCGGAAAGCGTGACCGCAGTGGCGGCTCGCGAGATGGTGGACATCTCGCTTTCCGCCTTGCGCATGGGGGCGCGCGAGGTGGACATTGTCTGCCTCGAACGGCGCGATGAAATGCCGGCCGCTTTGGACGAGATCGAGGAGGCCGAAAAGGAAGGCATCATTTTGAAACCGGGGCAAGGCCCCAAACGCATGGTCGGGAAAGACGGCCGTGTAGTCGCGCTTGAGACCTTGAAAACGAAGTGTGTCTTCGACCAGAACAAGCGCTTTAACCCTGCATTTTACGAGGGCACCGAATCGCAGATCGAATGCGACACCATTATTATGGCGATCGGGCAGGCGCCGCGATTGGACTTTCTGAAGCCGGACGACAAGGTTGAGATTTCCCCGCACGGCTTGATTGCGGTGAATCCGCAAACGTTGATGACTTCTGCGCCCGGCATCTTCGCCGGCGGCGATTGCGTCTTTGGACCTCGCCTCATCATTGACAGCGTGGCGGACGGCAAGCGGGCTGCGATTGGAATCGACGAATTCCTGCGCGGGCACACGCATCCCGAGCCGTTCATTGAGGTCGAGGTTCTCAAGCGGCACAGCATGCCTCTCGCTCTTCTGGATATGGTGCGCCAGCCGGTTCCCATGCTGCCGCTCGACCGCCGCACTGGAGTGACCGAAGTCGAAGAAGGCTACGACGAGCAAACTGCAATCGAGGAAGCCCAGCGCTGCCTGCACTGCTGGGTCAACACGATCTTCGAAGGCACTCCCGAGGACGGAAGTTCGTGCATCCTGTGCGGAGGTTGCGTAGACGTCTGTCCGGAACAGTGCCTGGAACTGGTAGCTCTCGACCGCATCGAGTTCACGCCCGAAACTGTGCAGCATGTCCGCGACAACCAGGAACTCTTCGGTGTAGAGCTCGATGAAGTTGCCGCGGATGAGTTAGGCATCGTGACCGGTTCGGCGATGCTGAAAGATGAAACTCGCTGCATTCGCTGCGGGCTGTGTGCGATGCGTTGCCCAGTCGGCACGATCACCATGGAATCTTATAACTTCATTCCGGCGGAACCCACAGGCCTGATTTCCATCCAGATCATTAATGCGGGAGTAAACTCTCGGCCGGGTGCGCCGGCCGCAGGAGGAGCCAGGTAGATATGGCCGACGAAAAACACACCAATCCTGAGTCTGGCGGCGTCACGAAGGGAACGGATCCCGATTTAGACCGTCGCGAATTCTTCGTGAAGCTGGGCCTGGGTTCGTTGAGCATTGCGGCGGCCGGCACCGTAGCCTTCGCCTACCAGTTCCTCTCGCCCAATGTGCTCTTTGAACCTTCGCCGGTGGTTAACGCCGGGAAACCTGAGAGTTATCCGCTCGATTCGGTCACGCTCGATGTGAACTCGGGTCTCTACATTATTCATTCCAAGGAAGGCTTCTTCTCGTTGAGCGCCATCTGCACGCACCTCGGCTGTATGACGGCATGGAAGGCCGACCTGGGCATCATTGCCTGCCCCTGCCATGGCAGCAAGTTCAAACAGGATGGCGAAAAAATCCAAGGACCGGCACCCCGGCCATTGCCCTGGAAACGCGTGTGGCTAAGCGACGATGGAGATTTGATGGTGGACCGCTCGACCGATATTCGTCCCATGCAGTTCGTGAGGGTTTAGGTATGGCCAAGTCAATGGCGCGATATTTCGACGGGGTTCGCGAAACGCGCGTGTGGCGCTCGATTTTCCGCAGCGGCACTGGATCCAGCACCCTGCACCGCGCGCTCGCCATCCAGCAAAACGTTTTTCTGCATCTGTTCTCCACCAAAGTGCGGCGCCGGATGCTGACGTTTAACGCGACCTGGTATCTGGGCACATTAACCTTTGGAACTTTTCTGATTCTGGTCGCGACCGGCGTGCTGCTGATGCTTTACTACCATCCTTCGGTGCCGCAGGCGTACGCTGACACCAAGGATCTGCAGTTCGTGGTGTCTTCAGGGCTGTTTCTGCGCAACCTGCACCGCTGGTCGGCGCATGCCATGGTTTTTCTGGTGTTCGCGCACATGTTCAAAGTGTTCTATCGGGGCGCCTATCGCGCACCGCGCGAGTTCAATTGGGTGATCGGGGTCATTCTGTTGCTGGTTACCCTGCTTCTCAGTTACACGGGATATCTGCTGCCCTGGGATCAGTTGGCATACTGGGCCATCACGGTGGGATCGAACATCGCATCGGCCGTGCCTGTCTTCGGCGATAAGGTCCACTTTCTGCTGCTGGGAGGCAATGCGGTGAATGCCAATGCGTTGCTGCGGTTTTATGTACTGCATTGCATGATTCTGCCGCTCACGGCCATTTTTCTGATCGCAATTCATTTCTGGCGAATTCGCAAGGATGGGGGCTTGTATTCGCACCAGAGCGAACCGGCGACGCTTCGCGCGCAAGCGGCTCCGGCTAAGGTGGCGCAATGAGCGACTCTAAAGACTTCGTCAGCGGCATCGACTCCAACGCAAAGAAATCGCCGCGCCGCGTGGTGTTCGTTACACGGCGCACTTCGGCTCAGGTCAAAGTTACCGAGGAAGAGCAGTTGCAGACGTTTCCCGAAGCGTTATTCCGGGCGATCGTTGCGATCGAGCTCCTCGCGATTGCGCTGGTGGTGATCGCCCTTCTGTTCAATGCACCGCTCGAGGGTGTGGCCGACCCTTCGCATACTCCGAATCCGGCAAAGGCTCCGTGGTATTTTCTCGGGCTGCAGGAGATGCTTCACTACTTTCCGCCCGTCGTGGCTGGCGTGCTGGCGCCGGGACTGGTAGTTATCGGCCTGATTGTCATCCCTTACTTCAATATCAACATCGAGGCGGAGGGGTTCTTTCTCAAGGATCGCGCGCGCCGGTTGCGGATTTCGTATGCCGTCGCCGCGGCGTTAGCACTATTTCTCCTGGTGTTTCATGTTTACGCGGCACTGGTGCCCACCGTGATCATGGCGGGGCTCATGGCGCAGGGGGCGTCAAGCTCGCCGGATTCGCCTTCGGCCTTCCGGCGTTATCTGGCGCAAAAACCGCTTTCTTATTGGATCATGACCTGGTTCCTGTTCGAGTTGGTATTGCTGACGGCAATTGGCACATTCTTCCGCGGCCCCGGATGGGCGTGGGTTTGGCCATGGACGAATTGATAAATCGAGAAGGATCACAACACCGGTTTTCATAACAGATTTTCAACATACGAGGAATCCTTTGGCATCCGACGGCAAAACGGCTTCGCTCTGGCAACGGTTGTTCGGCAGCAGCGTTCGAGCCTTCGGCGTGGTCAGCGTGCTGTTACTGATTTCGCTCGCGATCGCCCCGGCGAAGAACCACTTCAGCGAGTGGCGGCATTATCAGAAACAATATTTGAAGATGATTCGTGGGCGCGGGGAAGCCGTGACCTTGCAGCGCCACTATCAGGGCGGCATCCAGCAGATATGGCTGCCCGAGCTGGGCGTGGTCGATCGCTGTAGCACGTGCCATGTCGGATTAAAAGAGGTCGGTTTGGCGGATGTTGCCACGCAGCCCTTCCGCCCCCATCCGGTCATCCCCCACAAGTTGGATCAGTTTGGTTGCGTGGTCTGCCATCGGGGACAAGGGGCAGCAACCACGGTTGAGGAGGCGCATCGCAGCACGCTGGCCTGGGAGCAGCCGATTCTTCCCGCCAAGTACATCGAATCCTCCTGCGGGCAATGTCATCAGGGTGAACTCACGGGGGCGCCAGAACTGAACGAAGGGCGGCGTTTGCTTGCGGGCTACGGCTGCCTGCACTGCCACACGGTCAAGCTGCCGAACGGGGGCACATGGAAGGCGACTGACGATCCCCCTTCGCTCGAACACATCGCCGATAAGACCACCCGGGAGTGGATTTACGCGTGGCTGAAAGATCCCCAGGCCTACGCGGCATCGGCCACGATGCCAAACTTCCTGTTCAGCAATGATGATGCCCGCGATATTTCCGCATTTCTGATGGCGAACAGCACCGTGCTGGCCGGAGATACCATTGCGCTCCCGCAGAAGGCGGCGGCAGACCCGACAGCGGGGCCGAGTTTGTATGGAGCTTCGTTCTGTGCGTCCTGTCACGCGGTGCAGAATGCCGCCGGGAACCTTGTGGGCGGCGATGTGGGGCCGGAACTGACTCGCGTCGGCAACAAGGTGAAGCCGGAATGGCTTCAGGCATGGCTGCGCAATCCGCGAGGCTACGATGCCAGAACTGCTATGCCGCACTATCGCTTCGACGAGCAGCAGGTGGTAACCCTGTCGGCATTTTTGCTGGCCAAAACGGATTCCGATTTCCTGGTTACTGTGCATCTCGAGCCCGCCACACCGGAGGAGATCGCCCATGGCAAACGCCTCGTGATCGATTATGGCTGTGCCTCCTGCCACGAGATCACGGGCATCAGGAAGCCGGAAAACTTCGCTCCCGAACTCAGCCGCATCGGCAGCAAAGCCATCCCTCAGCTCATTTTTCTGCCCGGCATGGCGCACACCTTGCCGGATTACATCTCAGGCAAGCTGCGCAACCCGCGCGCGTTTGCCTCGGGACTGAAAATGCCGAAGTACAGTTTCAGCGAACCACAAATCGATGCCATCACTACAGCAATGCTTTCGCTGAACGAACGCGCTCGCACTCTGCCGCTGTCGCTTACCGTGGCTGCCACGCCGGAATCAACCTACGAGCCCGCGGGCAAGGCTGGACAGCTGATGCACGATCTGGCTTGCTTCAGCTGCCACCGCATCAACGGCCACGGCGGGGACATGGCGCCGGATTTGACCTGGGAAGGCAGCTCGGTGCAGAGAGCATGGCTGCAGGATTTTCTAAAGAACCCCAACACCCTGCGTCCGGCGCTGATTCGCCGCATGCCCAAGTTCAACCTGAGCAATGGTGAAATCAACGAACTGACGGACTACATCCTGACCGTCTATCAGAGTCCGGCGATTGATCGCGACTCGATGCCGCTCTCCGGCTACCCCCCGGTGCAGGTCGAGGAAGGCCGGCAGCTTTTCTATTCAGAGTACAGTTGCCAGGCTTGCCACATTTTGGACAGCAAAACGGACAAGGGCTACATCGGTCCAACTCTGACGCAGGTGGGATCGCGGCTGTCCGCCGCCTGGGTTTATTCCTGGCTGAAAAATCCGCAGGGGCTGCGGCCGGGCAGCATCGAGCCCAACCGCAATATGAGTGATGAGGACGCGCGTTCGCTCACCGCCTTCCTCATGACCCAGAAAGGCTCGGGAAGAAAAGAGGCGAAGGAAAAATGACGCAGCGCTGGTTTGCCAGAGAGTTAGCGCTAGCAGCAATGACGTCGGCATTGTTGCTGGGCATAGGATGCGCCCGGCCCGCCTCCACCGTGCCCGCTCCCAAGGCCACGGCATTGGCATCGGCGCTGGTCGAATCCAGCGGCAGTAAGCAAATCGCCGCGGCGGGCATGGTTTTGCCTCAGCCAGTTGTGGTGCAGGCCAACGACGATCAAGGCAACGGAGTCCAGGGAGCGCTCGTCGAGATGAGCGGCCCTGCCGGCGTGACCTTCGACCCCGTCAATGGCCTGACCGATTCCAGCGGACAGTTCACGACGAGTGTATCGCTCGGCGGCATGGCCGGGCGATATCAAATCGTCGCCCGCACGCGGAACAAAGCGCAGAAGCCAATCGAGATCGAGCTTCAGGAAATCGCACTGGGCTACCAGGAAACTCTCGGCAGCCAGCTCAATGACAAATACTGCGAACGCTGCCATAACCCCGAATCCACCGCGGTGCGGGTTTCCAATTATGACAATCTCGAAGTGAAGCCGCATCCTTTCACTGATGGCAATACGCTCAATCAAATGAGTGATGCCGATCTCACCGCCATCATCAGTCACGGCGGCCCCGCGCTGAATAAGTCCCCCCTCATGCCTCCCTACGGCTATACGCTCAGCAAGACAGAGATTCAGGCACTGATCGCATACATCCGCGCCGTCTCCGACCCGCTGTATAAGTCGCCCGGCCTGGTGTACGCAAAAAACGTCGAAGCCCGTTTGTGACCAGTCTCTCTAGGATTGCCGACGACTTAGCCAACTCTCCAGCCGCAATCACGAGGTCTGGACAAGTTATAATCCCACAATCAGATGACGCTCACTTCTGGCACAAAACTCGGTCCCTACGAGATCCAATCACCGCTTGGGGCGGGCGGGATGGGCGAAGTGCATCGCGCGCGCGACACGCGGCTCGAACGGACAGTCGCAATCAAGGTGCTGCCGCATCATCTTTCTTCGAATCCCGATCTGAAGCAGCGCTTTGAACGCGAAGCGCGCTCAATTTCGTCGTTGAATCATCCACGCATTTGCACGCTACATGATGTGGGGCACCAGGATGGCGTCGACTTTCTGGTGATGGAGTATCTGGAAGGCGAGTCGCTGGCAGATCGGCTGCGGAAAAGGGCCGCTGCCTCTCAAGGAAGTCCTGCGAACCGGGATCGAAGTCTGCGAGGCGCTGGCATGACGCATGTCCGAACCTCCCCTTATTATCCACAGTCGAACGGCAAGATTGAGCGCTGGCATAAGTCGCTGAAAAGCGAGTGCATTCGACCGGGAACGCCGCTGTCGCTGGAAGATGCGCGGCGTCTAGTTGAGAGCTACGTGGAGCATTACAACAACGTCCGCTTGAACAGCGCCATCGGATACATCACGCCAAAGGACGTGCTGGCGGGGCGTCAGCAGGAGATCCACGCGGAACGCGACCGCAAAATGGAAGCCGCCAGACGGCAACGCCAGAGTCGCCGCCAGCAAGCCGCGTGAAGAGCGAAGCGGAAAAGTTTCCGAGTTTGCCGATCGCTCGCCAAGTGCCCAGTCTATTCCGTGCGCCTCCTTCCCCCCTCCTGAAAGTAAATAATACTTGACAATATGTAATGCATACTATACATTGCGGGCAGAGGTCACTACGATGCCTGATCATGTCGACAACCCATCGCCAGCCCGTTCTCACTGGTCAGTTTCAGAGATGCTATTGCGCTGCACGTTTGGAACCCGAACGCCAGCAGAGCGCCGATTGATCCTGCGGGGCAAGATCGTCGGCGCTCTCATATTGGGCTGGCTACTTGTGGGAATTATCACCCACATGCATCCGAAACCATTGATGGGAGTGATCACCCTGTTCCTACCCGCCGCTTTTTACACTTACTACGCGCTGGAAAAGCGAAAATACTTCCTGAGCCCGGATGAGCTGCCGAGGCGCATCGAACTAGAAGGCATGGCGTGGGCCTACTCAGTCGGCGTTCTTGCGACATTGTGGCTGGGCGCTATCGGGTATGTGGTTTCACTACAGTGGCCGCTCGACCCGAAACTTCTCGCGTGGGTGCCGTTTTTTCTTTTCGGCGCTTTTCTGGCGTCCGTAAAAGGTGCATATCGCTACTTCGCATCCCGGCGGTACTGATGAGGAACGATCTGCGCGTTCTGCGTGCCAGACACAACCTCACGCAGGCGGAGTTGGCTGAAAGGCTGGGCGTTACCCGCCAGACGATCAACGCGATCGAGACGGAGAAGTACGATCCGAGCCTGCCGCTGGCCTTTAAGATTGGAGCGGTATTCAGGCTGCCAGTCGAAGAGATCTTCTTTGCCGAGAATGGGAGCGTGCCGTCGCGCCCATCGCGCACCTAGTAGCCCTCCACGCCAATCTCATCCGCTGTTATTAGATAAGCCAAAGCGTCGAACTCTGGCAATTACACTCACGATTCGGGCCCGGCGCAGTCTGGGTTTAAGCCGGAATCACGGGCCAACCGGATATTGAGAAACGGCAGGTCTTTGCGGAGCTACAATGATCTCGCCGGGCGAAACGGAAGCGGGCTCTGCGGGGACGCAACCATGCCGAGGGATAGTCCGGTGGGCTCATCGAGCCGATGCTCAGCAGCGCCGGGGGCCTTCTCCCGCGTTGCACGTTGATGGGAGGAAGTCATCGGACGATAGGCCCTCATGCCTTGAAAATCCCCGCCCGAAGGGTGGAATACTCACTAACGGAGAACGTCGCTTCTCCATTTCAGGCTGAACCAAGACAGCATGACATTTCCCTATGACTTCGGATTTGTTCCCTCAACCAAAGCGGACGACGGCGATCCGATAGATGTGTTGGTGTTAATGGACGAACCTGCCTTTCCCGGCTGTGTCCTGACGTGCCGTCCAATAGGAGTGATAGAAGGCGAGCAGAGCGAGAAGAAAAAGAAAGAGCGCAATGACCGCATCATTGCTGTCGAACAAGACGCACACAGTTGGGCGGACATCAGGACCATTGATGATCTGGGTAAGGAATTCTGTCAAGAACTGGAAGAATTCTTCGTCAACTACCACAAGCTCTCTGGCAAGAACTATCGCGTGCTGGGTGTCAAAGGGCCAGATCGAGCGAGGAAGTTGGTGAAAGCCGGAAAACGATGATCGAGATCATCATCCGGTTCGTGGTTGGCGGCGTTGTCGTTTCTGCATTCGCATTGATTGGCGATCTACTCAAACCTAAAAGTTTTGCTGGGCTATTCGGTGCCGCGCCCTCA
>Ga0335081_10001619_pt1 | contig 35921 bp, 35 predicted proteins | sample Lox_Sample_35_FD_206713 | JGI IMG/M metagenome (GOLD analysis project Ga0335081, IMG submission 206713) | Soil microbial communities from Loxahatchee National Wildlife Refuge, Florida, United States - Lox_Sample_3.5 | ecosystem: Environmental > Terrestrial > Soil > Wetlands | place: USA...
CGGCGTTTTCATCTTGTTGTGCGGGAGTCTGCTCCGACGGCACTGCTGGCGGATGCTTGGCGAGTATTTCACCGGAGAAGTTTCTGCAAAACCTGATCAACCGGTCATTTCGGCCGGTGCCTACAAGTTGATTCGGCATCCTTCATACACAGCAGGCATCCTCATGATGACCGGCATCGGTCTTTCTCTCGGCAATTGGGTGGGCTTGTTGTTTTTGATCGTCACGACATTCGGCGTCTACATCTACCGAATTCGACTCGAAGAGCAAGCACTTGTCGAAGCACTTGGATCATCGTACATTTCATACATAAAGACCACCAAGCGACTCGTGCCTTTTCTTTTCTGATTCTCGCCAATCCCGACTAATTGATCGCGAGAGTGTTCCGACTTCCCTCGCTCACCTCTTCAATTGCATCTGCAAGCACTTTTGGCTACTTTCATTGAGCCCTGACTGTCCGAATTTTTCTGGATGGCCGGGGTGAGGTGCGTTTTGCCTCTCATATGCTGTCGCAGATTGTATGATTGGGTAGTTTTCAATTGCAAAACTGAATGAGGAGTGCTGTTCGGTCAATGATTGAACATATCAAGAAAACGATCTTTTCTTCTCCCCCGTTCGAAGTATTGAAGTCGCGGTTCGGGCAAAAGGAAATCCGCCTCCGAGGCATCAACGGATCACTGATGGCGTTTGTGTCATCGTTTGCGTTCGAACAATGCCAGTCCCAGCTCCTCCTGATCACCTCGGATGAGGATTCGGCCGAGAAGCTGCGTGACGACTGCTCCCAGTTGGTTGGCGATCAACCGGTGTGCCTGTTCAGCTCCAATGTCGGTTTCCAGGCCAAAGTGCTTGACATGACCGCCCCGATTTCCCAGATAGAGACGCTCCAAAAACTCAGCCACAGAGAGCGAATTCTCATTGTGGCGCCGGCTGCAGCGCTTACAAGTTCCATCCCTGCACCAGGCACGTTTGCTGAACGCTCGTTTTCTCTTGAAGCGTCAAAGGAATACCCCTTCGCAAAATTGTTGGATCGCCTTGCGGGACTTGGCTTCGAGCGAAAAGAGTTTGTTGAAGAGTATGGCGATTTTGCTGTCCGCGGCGGAATTCTTGACATTTTCCCCTTCAGCGGCGATAACCCGATCCGCATCGAGTTCTGGGGAGATTCGATCGAGTCCGTCCGCGAATTCGATGTTCTCTCCCAACGCTCTATCCGCGACCTGCAGTCGGCCAGCATTATCGCAAGGCTCGATCTGAATAATGATGATTCGTCCGCACCTGAATCCAACATTCTCGATTACCTTGCCGCGGACGCCACCGTGCTCATCGATGAACCTGATCTTATCAAAAAGGAACTTGAAGAGCACTCAAAAGAACTGAATGGAATTGAAGGCACGTGGGAGTCCACCCTGGAGCGTCTCACTCAATTCTCCCGGTTGACACATACAGCTTTTGCGACCAGTGCCGACATTGAATTTGATTCGCGTTCACAACCCGCAGTCAACGGAAGCATCAAGCATTTGATTGAGCACATCGGACGACTATCGTCCGAAGGCATCGAGCTTTTCATAACCTGCGATACCCGGGAGGAAGCCTCCCGGATCCAGGAGCTCATCGAGGAAGAATTGACTTCACCGACCGGTTCAGCTTCTGACCCAGCGGCCGAACTCTTCGCAGAGAAAGCAGCGGAGGATTTCGCCCAAGATACTGCGGTGGATTCTCCTGCGGGGAATGGTCACAACGCGGGTGCCAGAAGCTGGCAATCGAATATCTCAAAATTCATTTTGACTGAAACCCTGCACGCAGGCTTCATTTTTCCTTCGGCACACATTGCTTTGTTTACCGAGCACGAGGTGTTTGGTCGATTGAAGCGGCGAGGGATGCGAAGAAAAAGAGCGTTCCGCGGGTTCAGCTCCAAGGAAGTCCAGCAGCTGAGAAGGGGTGACTTCGTTGTCCACGTCGATTACGGCATCGGGAGATTCGCCGGCCTCCACAAGATTAAGATCCGCGGCGCCGAGCAGGAAGTCATGAAGGTCGAATATGCCGAAAAGGACACGCTGTATGTCAATCTCAACTTCGTCAACCGTGTTCAGAAGTATTCCTCGCAGGAAGGTCACGTTCCCACGTTAACCCGTCTCGGGAGTCCGGATTGGGAGAGACTGAAGGGTCGCGCGCGGAAGAAAATCAAGGATATCGCAAGAGATCTCATCAAACTGTATGCGAGGAGGAAACACGAACAGGGATTTGCATTTTCTCCCGACACGCATTGGCAGAAAGAGATGGAAGCTTCGTTCATGTACGAGGACACTGCGGATCAGGCAACCGCGACCGTTGACGTGAAGAAGGACATGGAAATCCCTGCTCCCATGGATCGGCTCATCTGCGGTGATGTTGGTTTCGGGAAGACAGAAGTGGCGGTTCGGGCTGCGTTCAAGGCAGTCATGGATGGAAAACAGGTTGCCGTCCTTGTGCCGACAACAATTCTCGCGCAACAGCACTACAACACATTTACGGACAGGCTGGCGCGCTATTCCGTTCGCATCGAGTCACTTTCCCGCTTCAAGTCCAAAAAAGAACAGTCGGCCATTCTCGTCGCCCTCAAAGATCGAAAAGTAGATATCCTCATCGGGACTCACAGGATACTCTCGAAGGACATCGAATTCAAGGACATCGGATTGCTGGTGATCGACGAGGAGCACAGGTTTGGAGTGTCAGCAAAGGAGAAACTCCGTCAGCTACGCGCAACGGTGGACACGCTCACACTGACAGCCACACCGATCCCACGGACCCTCCAGTTCTCCTTGATGGGCTCGCGCGACCTATCCATCATCAACACCCCCCCCCGGAACAGGCTCCCGATCATTACGGAGATTGCACCGGTTGATTGGCGTCTCATCCGTGAGGCAATTCTGAAGGAGCTGCACCGCGGTGGCCAGGTCTATTTCATCCACGACCGTATCCAGAACATGGACGAAATGCTTGCTATCCTTGAAAAGCACGTGCCCGAAGCTCGCATTCATTATGCCCATGGCCAGATGAAAGGCCACGAGCTCGAGAAAACCATGCTCGACTTCCTCGAAAAGAAATACAACCTTCTTCTGTGCACGAAGATCATCGAATCTGGCATTGATATTCCGAGCGTCAACACCATTATCATTCATCGTGCGGATAGATTCGGGCTTGCAGAGCTGTACCAATTGCGCGGACGGGTCGGGAGATCGAACGTGCAGGCCTATGCGTATTTGCTCACGCCTCCTCTGACTGTCCTGCCAAAACAAACGTTGCGCCGGCTACAGGCAATTCAAGAATTTACGGAACTGGGATCCGGTTTCAACCTCGCGATGCGAGATCTCGAGATCCGCGGGGCCGGCAATCTCCTCGGGGCCGAGCAATCCGGCATGATCATGGAAATGGGTTTTGAGATGTATCAGAGAATTGTGGAAGAAGCCGTACACGAGCTGAAGGAGGAAGAATTCAAGGAATTGATGACAACGACGGAAACCGTGGCACGCGCGGGACCTGTCGATCGCAAACCAGGAATGGAAAGCATCATCGAGACCGATATCGAAGCTTTGATTCCGGATGTTTACGTCGAATCCGATGCCGAACGCCTTGACATATACCGCAGGCTGTACAAGGCGGCGTCGTTCGACGATGTCGCCGTGCTGAGGAATGAACTGAACGACCGGTTTGGCAACTATCCCGTGGAAGTCGAAAACCTCTTCCTGATTGTTGAATTGAAAATCCTCGCATCACAACTCGCGCTGAGCCGCCTCGAACTCAACAACAGAGAGATCGTCCTGACTTTTCCACCCCCCGAGATGGCCACGTTCTACGAGTCGAACACAGACAAGATTTCCCCCTTCCAGGCGATCATGAATTTTGCGGGCGATACGAAAAATTACCGGCTCCGCCTGAGGCAAGAAGGCAAGACGTTGAAGCTCGCCGGGCTTCTTGACAAGTTCGAGGACGACCAGGTTCGCCTCCAATCGACCGCAGACCTTGTCCGCAAACTGACGATCGCCGCTGCACATCAAGTTTCACTGTCCACGTGAAAGACGCATTCGACAAGTCTCTCCTGTCGGCGTTTCCAGACTCTCCAGGAGTCTATTTGTTCTATGGTGCAAGCGGAGACCTGCTGTACGTCGGAAAAAGCAAAACGTTGCGTTCAAGGATTCGTGCCCATTGTGCCGCTCGCAAAGAACGAAGATTCATGCGGGGCGTCAAGAGGATTGAAGTGCAGGAGACCGCAGGCGAGCTTGGAGCACTGTTGTTGGAATCGAAGTACATCAAAGAGCTTCGGCCGCTTCGAAACATTGCAGCACGGCGACGCCGGAAAATCATGATCGCCTTGAAGAAGCTCAACAAACAGGGGTTTGCAGTTGTCTCACTCAAGGCCATCGACTATTGGAGCGTCGATGCGTCCACCCCCGTCCTAGGTCTTTTTAAGCACCGAACACAGGCGATGGAATATCTTTCTAAAGTTGCCCGCACGTATCGCCTCTGTCCTAAACTGCTGAAGCTCGAGCAGTCGAGGCGGTATTGCTTTTCGTATCACCTCGGTCGCTGTGATGGTGCATGCATGGGAGAGGGGGATCCGGAAGAATACAATACACGGGTTGACAAGGCGTTTGAAGATCGTCGAATCAAGGCATGGCCGTTCGAAGGAACTATCGTGGTGGAGGAAACATCCCAAACCAACGGCAGGTCTGAGCTTTTCTATATCGACAATTGGTGCCTGATCGGAAGTTGCCTTCGCGGCCACGATGGATTGAACCGGTCGCTGGTCGGACACCACAGATTCGACTATGATAGCTACAAAATCCTCTATGCTTACCTTGTCGAGGAAACCAACAAGGATTTTGTCAGACTGGCAACTCCGGATGAGCTGGCTCAACTGCTCGCAATGCCGGGGAAAATGCCGGAAACACACGAACGTTCCTCTCACACTGAAGATCGATAGGTGGTCGATTTTCTGGAGGTTTATTGACTTGGGGCGGGCTGCTTTCTATATTTCACGTCCAGCATATCGAGAATGATGCTTTCTGTTACTTCGCTAACAAAGTATTTTGGCACCGTTAAAGCCGTAGACTCTCTTTCCCTCTCTCTCAACCGAGGGGAGATTCTAGGGCTCGTCGGTCCGAACGGAGCCGGCAAGACAACAACTCTTCGGTGCATGTGTGGCATCCTGACACCCGATGCCGGCACGATCACCGTTGGCGGACACGATCTCCGTACGGACGACCTTCCCGCGAAACGCCTGCTCGCATTCATCCCCGAGATCCCCAATTTCTACGATCTCCTCACTGTCCGCGAGCAACTCCGATTTATCGCAATGGGGTACGACACGGTCGACGAGTACGAACAGGTAGCCAATGAGTTGCTTCAGCGCTACGGTCTCAAAGAGAAAGAGAACGCACTGACGGTCGGATTGTCCAAGGGGATGAAGCAAAAGCTGGCCATTGCTGCCGCACTGATTCATAACGCTTCTGTCTTTCTTTGCGACGAACCGATGCTCGGCCTGGATCCCCAGGGACAGCATTCGTTCAAAATGGAGATCCAGAGACTGCGCGAGAATAACTGCGCCGTCATCGTAAGCACGCATATTCTGGAAACCGCCCAAGCTCTTTGTGACAGGCTAGTCATCATGCAAACGGGCAGAAATATCTTCGAGGGAACGATGGACGAGCTTCGTGACCAGACGAGAATGCATTCCAACAGTCTCGAAGAGATTTTTTTGAAGTTGACCGCTCCCGATCCCTGATGAACCCTCTCGTGTATCTGCAGGCTCTCCGTGTTAAGAACGGCATTGTGCGCTCGTTCAAGACGCCGATGCGCGCGGCCATGACTGTCATCCTCGCAGGGTACCTTCTTTTTACGTTGGCCGTCATGTTGCACGTGCACGGTCTGAAGACCAACAATGCGACGATTCTTCTCACCCTTTACCCGGGAAGCACAGTAGCCTTACTTACCCTGCTCCACTCGTTGCTTCTCTTGCTGGTTCTTCCACCACCACAATACTTGTTCACAATTCTGAGTGAAACGGATATTACAACGCTGTATCCTCTTCCGATCAAGCGATGGCAGGTATTCAGGTTTTTCCTGCTCACGCGATCATTCACGACGTACCTCCTTGTTGTAGGTCTCGGTGCGTTGTATGCCTCCATGACACTACGGACGCTTGCACCCGGTCTGATCTCGATGTCCGGACACGCATTCGACGCGCTCTGGACCGTGAGCTACGTTCTTATGATGATCGTCGCAATTGCAGGGTTGTTATTTTGGCGATTGTACATCGACATACTCCGCGACACCAAACGTATACCTGCGCATGCCTTCCGCTTGGCGGCAATTGTCGGAATCAGCGTCCTCGTCGGGGCAATGCTTTATCGCATCAGTCTCGGTTTGACTGCAGGGGAATCTCCGGCGGCAGCGTTGCTCGCAACGCCTGATTTCTTTCCACTCACAATCTTGCTTGCACCATTTGGCTTCCTTGCCCAGTTTCTCGCCCACCGCGTTGAATTCTCAACTCCGTTTGCGTGGACTGGAACGCTGTTCTGGTGCGGACTCGCCGCGAGTGGATACCTGTTCTTGAAAAAACAGGAGCCCATGGTATACGATTATTCGGCACGGCTCTCCTCTGCTCGCGCAGATATGGTTGCCAGGATGCGCCATCCTGCTGCCATGCTGAAACATAAAGCCGACCGGGGAAAGCTTGTAGTTCGTCTACCGTGGTTTCTGAGACGTTTCAATCCTCGACGGGGCGGAGCTCTATTGTGGCGCGACGTAATCATTACGTGGCGAAGTTACGGCACTCTTGTAAAGTGGCTGCACAATCTCTTTCTGTTCACGGTCGTGGCAGGCTGGTTTACCCTTCTCCATTATCACGGAACGGTCGTTGAACAAAAGGTCTGGGGCTTCGGATCCCTGTTGCTGATGCTGCCCATCGTCCCCATGAGCATGTTGTCCATATCCGGCATCGCAGAGACTCTGCGAACCAGCGACCTTCAGAAGCCACTTCCTCTCGGTGCTCTTGAGACGGTCGCGATGCAGGTGCTCCAATGGACGCTGATCATTGGTTCCGTAACGCTGTTTCCGTTCCTCGCAGGGGCGCTGTTGTTCCACAGATATTGGAGCATCATTCTGTTCATGCTTGTCGGTGGGTGGTCGTTCACACACACGTTCATCTCGGCTGGATTTCTCATCGCGCTCTACAATCCCGACCAACACGATCCCGTTCAGCGAGTTTATGCCACCCTTTTTGGGCTCTTTGCTATGCTCATCTCGTCCCTCCCCGGTGCCGCAATGATTGTGCTCTGCTTCCTCCTGCACCTGCCCCTGGCACCTATTCTTATCCTCGTACTTGTGGTCAATGGATTGACGGCAACATTCCTGCAACACTTCTGTGCGAGAAAGTACAAGAACTTCGTTTTCACGGATTAGACAGGCCCTCCGCTTTCTCTTTTTTGCTTGACAGAAGGCCGAATCCATGGTATATTTGAATTAGAATATTTCAAATTCAAATGAAATCAACGAAACGCTATGGCAAGAAGATCGATGCAGCACTCAGCATGTGGGTGAAGCTTGCTCGGGCTCATTCGACCTTTGCAAAGCTCGCGGATGACAATATACGATCCTTCGGATTGACTCCTCCGCAGTTCGGCGCCCTGGAATGCCTCGGACATCTCGGACCTATGACGATTGGCGACCTCTGCAAGAAGCAGCTGGTAAGCGGTGGAAATATGACCGTTGTCGTCGATAATCTTGCGAAAGACGGACTCGTGGAGCGGATCCCCAGCAAGGAGGACCGACGGGCGATCGTAGTCCTTCTTACGTCCAAGGGAAAGAAATTGTTCAACGATATCTTCCTCCGGCACGCAAAGTTCGTAGCATCGACGACCAGCGTGCTGACGGAAAAAGAGCAGGAAGAATTGGCCGTTTTGTTGAAGAAACTGGGGACATCATTGGGCAGAGGGAACTGATTCAATTTTTTTTGTGTTATTATTTTAAATTTAAACTATTTAAATTCGTTCATTTTACAGAAGGAGGCATTGTATGCACGCAGTGGTTTTGTATCTGGGAAGAATTCTCTTCGGCGGCTACTTCATCGTAGGTGGCTACAATCATTTTGCCAACCTCAACACCATGGCCGGCTACACACATTCCAAGGGTGTTCCTGCAGCCAAAATAGCGGTTGCCGGCTCGGGACTCCTACTGTTCATCGGCGGGATCAGCATGCTTTTCGATGTCTATCCTCTTGTTGGGCTTATCGCACTCTTTCTGTTCCTTGTTCCGGTCACCTTTTCCATGCACGCATTTTGGAGGATCCAGGACCCTATGGCAAGGATGGGAGAGCGGGTCAATTTCATGAAGAATCTTGCGCTGCTCGGCGGAACGCTGATACTGCTTTCCAGCGTTCTGAGCTGACAAAGAGATCGATTCGCTCGCTTCGATGATCGAGGGCATTCACCATATTACGGCGCTGGCAAGCGACCCTCAACAAAACGTCGATTTCTATACCGACGTCCTTGGGCTCCGCCTTGTGAAACGTACTGTCAACTTCGACGCTCAGGACGTGTATCACCTGTACTATGGCGATGAAGTTGGTCGGCCTGGAACGATCCTGACATTTTTTCCCTTTCCTCATGCTGTACGCGGCAAACGGGGAACCGGGGAAATCAGCGCTGTCGCCTTCGTCGTCCCCGAAGGCTCACTCGATTTCTGGCTCATGCGACTTTCGAGGTTCGACATCCACATCGATGGTCCGGAGAATAGATACAATGAGCAAGTGATTTCGTTTCAGGACCCCGATGGGATGGAGATCGAACTCATGGTTGGTCCGTCTCAAGCCCCCTATCGGACGTGGAGCGGGGGTCCCATTCCCAGGCAATACGCCATCGAGAAACTACACGGAGCAACTCTTCTGCTTGGACGACTGGATGAGACCGACCGACTTTTACAGAAAACGTTGGGATTCAAGTTCGTTGGCGGGGCGGGCAAGCGATATCGATACACCATAGGCACAGACACAGATGTTGCAGTCGTCGACCTCATCGTCGAGCCAGAGCTATCCCCGGCGCGGCAGTCGGCAGGATCCGTCCATCACATAGCTTGGCGTGTCGCCGATCGATCACTACAGGCTCAATGGAGGAAGAAGCTCCTCGAAACTGGTTTACACACGACCGAAATCCTTGATCGCAAGTATTTCGAATCTGTTTACTTTCGAGAGCCTGGCGGCGTACTGTTTGAGATTGCGACGGATGGACCTGGCTTCGTCATAGACGAGCCTATTCAGGAACTGGGAACGCACTTGGAGCTCCCAAAATGGCTTGAATCCGAGCGTCCAAGGTTGGAAAGAATATTGCTTCCCATCAAGTTGAAGACACGCCCGGCGCTTTGGTGACTGCCGAACTCAAAGTTGCATTCAGGAACGATTTTCAATGTCCACGATGTTATAGGATCATTACAAGGTTCAGAAGATGGAACACGCTAGCGATGAAATCCGGAAGACTGTGCAAACGTGGAAGGACGTAACGATTCATCCTCACCGTTTTGGCGGCATCGAGTTTCGCCTCGGAAAAAGAGAACTTGGACATCTCCACGGGGATTCGCTCCTGGATATTCCTTTTCCCATAAGAGTAAAGGAAGAGCTTGTCACTGCCCAGGAAGCACAGAAACATCATATATTTCCCGACAGCGGCTGGATCAGTTACCGAATCCGCTCGCGCGATGATATTGAACACGCACTGGATTTGCTGCATCGCTCATTTGAAATTGCAGTGAATGCATTGGCAAGACGAACGGCAGACAACCGGTTCACGATAGCGAAGGGACCACAAGAATGAACCAATACATGATCGACATTGAGCTCCCTGCTTCTCCCTCAGAAGAATTCATCGAGCTGATTCCCAGCCAACGTGCACAAGTCAACGCTCTGATGGGGGAAGGAAAGGTGGCAAGCTACTCTCTCTCGATGGATCGAACCAGACTCTGGGTCATCGTAAACGCCAAGTCTCCGGAAGCCGCACGTGGTATCATTGCGTCCTTCCCCATTATTGCGTTCATCAAGTTCAGGATGCACGAACTTGCATTTCATAACAGCGTGCGATTTCTCCGACCACAGTTTTCTTTGAACTGATACGTTCAGACTTCTGTCACAATGATGCACGCGGCAAACCGAAAGGAAATCAAGACCTTTGAGAATCAGTAGCATACAGCTTCGAACCGCAAACTTACCCAGGTTGAGAGATTTTTACGAAGAGACTCTGGGTTTCGAGCCAGTCGACAACGACGGCGCGTCCCTTGAACTGTACTCAGACATTGACCGTGAACCCCTCGTCAGGATCGAAGAACGCACAGATGCAACACCACGGCCTGAATTCACGACGGGACTCTATCACGTCGCATTCCTCATGCCGAACAGAAAAGAGCTTGCGCGGATTCTTGCGAGGCTTGCCGAGAAGCGCTATCCCCTGCAGGGATTTGCAGATCACGGGGTAAGTGAGGCAATTTATCTTGCCGATCCCGATGGAAACGGAATTGAGTTATACGCGGACCGACCGCGCGAGGAATGGCCACGCACGAAGAAAGAAATTGAAATGTTCACGCATCCTCTCGACGTCGAAAACCTGCTCTTGGAAATCAGCGAGAACACGCCTGATTGGGATGGTATCCATCCCGAGGTGACCATCGGTCATGTCCATCTACAGGTCTCGGACCTTGCAAATGCGGGGGAATTCTATCACGATGTACTCGGGTACGACATCGTGCAGAAGGGTTTCCCTGGAGCACTGTTCGTCTCGACTGACGGCTATCACCATCACGTCGGACTCAACACGTGGAACAGCAAAGGAGCGCCAGCAGCACCGGAGAGCAGCATTGGTCTGAAACAATTAAGCGTCGAGACATCCGACCTCATCACTCTGCGGCATCTCCAGGTCAAGTTCCTCCACAAAGAAGTGGCATACCAGGAAATCCCGTCAGAGAACAACTCTATGCCGTCGCTGATCGTCCACGATCCTGACGGCACGGAGGTCAAGATTGTTGTACAGCAGAGAGTGCTCGTTAACTAGAACTGATCAAGCTTTTTTCGAATTGGTCGGATCTTTCCACACGCCATCGACTGAAGTCGATGCCGCACCAAAGCAAATCCCGAATTGAATTCTTCAGCGTGGGTGGAACAGAAGGGGAGTTCCACTCTCGTAAAGACCCCCGCGGTTGACAAGCCGGCGGGGGTTTCGTGTTTCAAGAGGAGATTGGTTCGACCGGCCGTTGTGGGAACCAGTGCCTTGTTTTATTGCAGATCGTGCAAACCGAGAGCATAACAGGGACCTCCACCAGCACACCCACCACCGTTGCCAGCGCAGCGCCAGACCCAGGTCCGAAGAGGGCAATTGCCGTTGCGACAGCCAGCTCGAAGAAATTACTCGCACCAATCAACGCACCCGGAGCAGCAACATTATGCTCGACCCTGAACAGTTTCATCAAACCGTATGCAAGCGACGAGTTGAAGTACACCTGGAGTAGCAGTGGTATCGCAATCAGAATCACGTGGAACCACCGTGCAGTGATATTGTCCGCCTGAAAAGCAAAGATAAACACCAGCGTGGTTAGGAGTGCAAGGATTGTTATCGGATGGAAGAAGTTGATGTAGACTCTTTCGAACCACTCCTTCCCTTTTGACCGGATCAGAAGGGTTCGACTAAGGCTCCCCAAGGCAAGCGGAATCACGATAAAAATAATGACGCTATAGAGCAACACGCGGAAGGGAACGCTCAGTGCGCTCACCCCACTGACCAGAAGAGTGACGATTGGAGCAAAAAGAAAGAGCATGATGAGATCGTTGACCGAAACCTGAACGAGCGTATAGGCGGGATCGCCGTCCGTCAGATACGACCAGACAAAGACCATCGCTGTGCACGGCGCGGCAGCCAGGATGATTGCTCCAGCAACGTATTGATCTGCAAGCTCAGGTCCGATCCACTGCACGAAAAGATGTTTGAAGAAGACCCACGCAATCAACGCCATCGAGAACGGCTTGACAAGCCAGTTGACGAAGAGTGTTATGATCAGTCCGCGCGGTTTCTTTCGAACATCGACAATGCTCGTGAAGTCGATCTTGATCATCATCGGATAGATCATCAGCCATATTAGGACGGCGATGGGGATATTGATCTGGCTTCCCTGGCCGAATTCCAGCCCTCGCAACACCTCCGTCATGCCGGGAAAGAGCTTGCCCAGGAATATTCCCACCACCATGCATACCAGCACCCAAAGGGAAAGATAACGCTCGAAAAAGTTGAGACGTTTTCTATTCATCGGCATCAAATTCACTTTCTATTTCCCGAAGTCGAAATGACGACTTCGCTTAGCCAGTTCTCTATTTGGTTCCTGATTTGGTCGCGGATAGCAATTGTCTGTCTCAGTTTCTCCTCGTAAGTTCCTGCCAGCGTTGACGGGTCGGGAAAACTCCAGTGGAGTCTCTTGGTAATACCTGGAAAGATGGGACATCGTTCGGCGGTGGCTTCATCGCAGACGGTTACAACATAGGTGAACATCCGTCCGGATTTGTACACGTCAAAGACACTCCGCGTTTGTTTTGCCGAAATGTCGATCCCCATCGCGTTCATTGCCTCGACAGCGAGGGGGTTGAGTTTCCCGGGTTCCAGCCCCGCACTTTCGGCTTCGATCCTGTCGCCGGCCAGATGATTCACAAGCGCTTCTGCCATTTGACTCCGGGCGCTATTATGCACACAAACAAATAGAACTCGCTCCCTGCTCATAGAGTCTCCCGTTTGGTAGGTGAAAGAAAAAAGTGCGGCATTATTTCCTTATTTCCTTGAGAGTTGCCCTGCGAAGAACTCGTAAAATCTCTCTCTGATTTCGTCCCGGACCCGGCGAAATTCCGACATAATGTGTTCTTCAGTTCCAATCGCCTCCACTGGGTCGTCAAACCCCATGTGTAGCCTGTTCTTCACCTTTCCTGTGAACACCGGACATGTCTCCTTGGCATGATCACAAACGGTAATGACATAATCGAATTCTTCGCGAAGGAACTGATCGACGTTTTTTGGATACTCACCCGAGATGTCGATACCCACTTCCTTCATCACTGCGACAGCTCTTGGATGGACCACGGCTGCAGGAAAGGTGCCGGCAGAATGAACTTCAAAATCATTGTCAAAGGATCTAAGGAATCCCTCTGCCATTTGACTGCGGCAAGAATTGCCGGTGCAGAGGACGAGGATTTTTTGCTTCATGGATTTTCCCGCTTCAGTTCCAATACCATACAGGTGGCTGAGCTTGGACAAGCGTACGCGAACTCCGAAGATCGCTTCATTGCATCATTTTTGATAGACGCGCGGTCAATCGTTGCAAATCCCATTCTCGCAAAGAACCGTTCTGCCGTTTCCGTGAGAAGTACAATTCGCTCGATCCCACGACTCTTCGCAGTCGAAATCATGCGCTCGGTGATTCGGTCGCCATAACCGCGCTTTTGCACCTTTGGGGGAACCGCAACCGATCGAAGAAGTGCATCCTTCCCGTAGAACTCGAAACCAGCGACTCCAACGACACTATGATCTTCCATCCCGATATAAAAGGTCGTGGTGCCCGTGTCGACAGATTCCGTCGGAAGATTGACCTCGGCAAGAAGGCTCCGAATGACTACTTTGTCTTCTGCCGTCGCGATGTGAAGTTCCACACCCACGGTTGAGCTCTCCTTGCTCACGTTGTCGGCTTCTCCCCACAGACTGTGATGCTAAAAACCCCCGCGCCTGTTTTCCTGTACTCATCGAGCTCTGCTTTTGAGACATATTGCAGAAGTATGTCATCGGGGAGGTTCGTGTCTCGACTCTTCACGACCGTTATGTTCCGAAATCCAGCCTTTTCGAGTAACGCCAGGTACTCCTTCTTTTCAATTGCACCGGAGACACAGCCAGCATACATCGTGGCAACATCTCTTAGACGATCCGGAAGGCTTCCTTCCAGAACGATGTCGGAAATCGTAAAATGCCCGCCGGGCTTCATAACACGGAACATTTCCGCGAAAGCCTTCCTCTTATCCGGCACCAGGTTCAGCACACAATTGCTGACCACAACATCCGCAGTCTTCGGTTCGATCGGCATGGTCTCGATGTCGCCGAGGACAAACTCCACGTTCGAAAATCCAAACCTCGTGTTGTTCGCATTCGCTTTTGCGATCATCTTTTCCGTCATATCCAGGCCGATGACCCTTCCGGTATCGCCGACGATGGCGCGGGCCACGAAACAATCATTCCCCGCCCCGGAGCCGAGATCGACGACGGTGTCGCCCGGCTTGATTTTCGCAAACTCCGTCGGGATGCCGCATCCCAGTCCCAGGTCGGCTTCTTTCACATAGCCTATCACATTCGTATACTGCTCGGCCATCCCGTCAACATCGGACGAGCAGCCGCATCCTGATCCACAGCACGTCGATCCGCCTTGCCGTTTCGATTGTTCGGCGATCTCGCCGTACTTTTCCTTCACAATTTGTCTAAGCGTTGATGGGTCGTTTGTATCCATGACACGTCCTCCTCAGCAGGTTTTTGTGGTGATTTCGTTATCGAAAAAGTTACCAAAGTATTTGCACGCTTCGGCCCACACTTTCGGGTCAATGCAGTAGCAGACGCGAGGCCCGTCGATCTCCCCTTTAATGAGCCCGGCGTTCTTGAGCTCTTTCAAATGCTGGGACACAGTGGATTGGGAAAGTGGGAGTTCATCCACAATGTCTCCACAGATGCACGCCTGACGCTTGGCAAGCAGTTTGATAATTGCGACGCGGGCCGGATGACTAAGAGCTTTTCCGAGCTCGGCGATCCGGATTTCTTGCGCAGTGAATTCTTCTTTTTTCGTATACGCCATCGATGCTTCTTCCTTTATCCTTTATCGTAAATATACGATAAGATTCCAGAAAGCTGCAAGGATAAAATATCAAAAATCGGAATGTGCTGACCGACAGTCGCGCAGACCTCGCGCCCAATGAATCCCGGACCATTCTTCAGCCTCTTGATTGTCAAATCTGGAAATCGCGTTTTGATTCCGTGATCAAACTCACTCATTCTCCTCAAAAGCACGATTTCTTTGTAACTTGAACTTGCTTCCCTGCGTAATTGAACCCGTAGTTGCATTCCGAATCTTGATCCTCCCTGCAACTGTGAATCATCCTCATTCACGTCGTCCTCAATCCAACACCATGAATGAGACATTCAACGACATATCCATTCCATTCCACTTGAATAGGAAAATGCCATGAAGTCCCTGATATGTTTTCTTATTGTCGTGACGTCGCTTCCCGTTCTCGCGCAAGAGAGAACGCTCTTCGATGTTGACAACATCACGCACGGCGGATACGGCGCATTTGTCACGAAAGCTTCGACGATCAACGGTGAAGGGGCGCTTCTGATGGGAGGCCGGGGCGGCTGGATCATCAATCACGTGTTCGCGATCGGAGGAGGCGGGTACGGTCTGGTGAACAACGTCCATTCCCGCATGCTCGGACCGTGGGGAGAGCGATTCGTAGGTATGGGGTACGGTGGGCTTGACCTAGAATTCATCATCGATTCCGACGAGCTCGTACACTTCTCCGTTCATTCTCTCATCGGCGCCGGAGCCGTCGGCTTCCGCAACGATTTGACGGACGGCTGGAACGATAACAATTATAACTACGATCAACGCCAGGATGCGTTCTTTGTCGCCGAACCAGGGTTTACCATCGACCTCAATGTCACGCACTGGTTCCGCACAAGCATCGGTGCCGATTATCGATACGTCAGTGGCGTAACCAGCGGAGCAGCGAAGAATTCCGATCTCTCCGGTCCGTCGGCGACATTAACATTCCGGTTTGGAAAATTCTGATGAACAAATCACTCACAAAGGACAGCACCATGAGTACTTCAATGAGAAACAGCCTTCTGTTGTTGGCTTCATTGCTCCTGGCAGTCCTGTGCGGTGGATGTTACACCAACGACCACGTAGTCAACAACGATACCATCATTGGGTCGGGAACCATTGTGTCGGAGACAAGGACACCAGGGTCATTTATCGGAATCCGCGTCACGGGAGTCGCGAAAGTTTACATTACTCAAGACTCTACCGAATTTCTTCGGATCGAGGCGGATGACAATATCATTGGCCGCGTGACAACGTCGGTGGATCAGGGCGTGCTGTTGGTGGGGCTCGCGCAAGGATCCTACGACAATGTGACGGTGAAGGTGTATGCGACAATGAAGAACATTACGTTGATCGAATTCACGGGTTCGGGAAGTTGTGTCTCGATGGGCCCAATTCAGTCCGATGACCTGACGTGCATGATTACCGGAACAGGCTCGATAACGCTTTCCGGGACCGCACCACGACAGACCGTTCTCATTGCTGGGGCGGGCAGCGTTCAGAATTTCGACCTCGTCTCAGCGCAGTGCTCTGCATCGATCATGGGTACCGGCAACATCGAAGTAACTGTGAGCCAACAGCTGGACGCGGTTGTCGCCGGCGTGGGGACAATCACGTATGCGGGGAATCCGACCATCGTGCACGAGACGACAAGCGGCGTAGGGAGTGTTCGGCCAAGACAGTAAAAGATGGAATTGCAGAGGGATGACGCTCCCTTTCTGAACGACGGGAGTGCACTGCACCAGATTCAGGTGTACAAAAGTTTTCCGACACGCCGATCTATCACGTTGAGCCTGTCCGCTTTTCAGGATCCTGACAATCAGGGAGATTCCGAAAGGGGGCCGTTCAACATTTCGAACGTTACCTGGAACAGATCCCAAACCTTATGGAGGAACAGTGGGGACGAGCAGGTTCGGGTGACACCCGGATTTGGCGATAAGTCCCACCGACCCTATCGCGTCCTCAACGAAGTTGGTTAACAGGGATATCCTACGGTCTGACCAAACAGCACTCGTTGATCCGGCCGTAGTTTCAATTCTGCTGTGAGGGCAGGTCTGTTGCAATTATGAAACCACGCCGCAAGCCCCTGCGATGCTGCGAACAGATAAACATTGCCTGCAATAAGACCGGTATCGACGCAATAGTATGCCTTCTGTGTTTCCGGATCCAGCAATCCAGGTTCCTGATATCCGGACGTATGCGAAAGCTTGTTGATGTCCACGACGTAGATGAGCTGAACAGGGGCATTCGCCACCAGCTTCGCCTGACCGGGTCCAATCGCCAGCGAACGCCGGTCCCCGAAAACGACCGGGACAAGGACGTGTTGGAACGGATCGTAGACATAAATTCCTTCCTCAAGAAGTACATAGATGTCAATTTCCTGTGAGTTGCTTGCTGATGCAGCAGTTCTTCCAGGAATTCCAAATGGGCCCCTCTTGCGATTCACTCCGTACCCTGCCCACAGAAGATTTGAAAGAAGCTGCGAAGAGAGTTTTTTTTCGCCTAGTTCGCGGGTGGTTTTTCTGAGCTGCAATGCCTTAAGCACGGATCTTCCGCCACCGAACGTGGGCCTCGGCAGATTAATCGGAAGCAACTTCTGCAACGAAGCGGCATCAGACATCGAAGCGGGCTGGGACTTCCTTCTTGTTCCTTTAGGCATCATCGATTTTTCCTTCTATGGCAATCAAAATTCAAACATAAGTTAGGAAGATTTGTTGGCGGGTCAAAGGAGGGGCCAACGATCTGAGAATAACGCTTAGGATAGTCGACGAAAGCGGCGAATTTTCTGGAGTGCCCTGTTTTTCCTTTTCGACATTGTTTTCCTGTGTGGAGAAGCGGAAGAAATCTCTTGCACATGGCGTTTGTCGCAAGATTTTCCCATTTTCAGGAAACATTCTGCCGTTCATTCCGTATTCCAAGCCACGCTTTCCTTCAATCGGTTGTGAGTTGGTAAGTCGACATGCATCGATCAGGTTTCGGTCCTACAACACGTATAAGTCCTTAAGCAATCGAATCCGAACAAGAAAAATCAGGAGACCTTCCGACCAGCTTTTATCACAGGCGGTCGGTCACAACATATCTCAGCGTTCATCCGGGAAACATTCCTGTTGCACGGTTCGTCAAAAGCATGCTTTCTTCACATTCGAACGACGCATCATCATTGCTTACTCACACAAGGAGAACCACCATATGACACGCTCCTTTTTGCTCTGTTCGTTGCTCTTCGCTGCCGCCCAATCGCTCAGCGCGCAGGTTGATGCACGGATGCTGCAGTATCCTGATGTTTCACAAACTCAGATCGTCTTCTCCTACGCAGGCGATCTTTGGGTCGTCCCGAAGGAAGGAGGCACTGCGCTGAAGCTCAGCTCGCCAAGGGGACAAGAGCTGTTTCCGCATTTTTCTCCCGACGGTTCAAAAATTGCATATAGCGCCGACTATGACGGTAACCTCGAAATCTATGTGATCCCGTCCTTGGGAGGCATGCCAACGCGCATTACCTATCACAGCATGCCTGACCGCGTCGTCGGTTGGTACCCTGACGGCAAGAAACTTCTTTACGTGTCCCAAATGAACAGTGGGAAGCAGCGGTTCAGTCAGTTCTATAGCGTTTCTCCTGAAGGAGGAATGCCGGAACAACTCCCCGTTCCCTATGGTGAAATGGGATCACTTTCCCCTGATGGAAAAAAGATTGCCTATACCGCGATGACGCGCGTGTTCCGGACCTGGAAACGGTACCGTGGTGGTTGGGCTCCGGATATCACTGTGTTCGATCTCTCGAGTTACAAATCGGAGACCATAGCGCCGAGCCCGGCGAACGATGAATTTCCAATGTGGCACAACAACACCATTTACTTCCTTTCCGACAGAGGGGCCGAGGAGCGTGCCAACATCTGGTCCTATAATCTCGACACAAAGCAGATCAAACAGATTACCGACTTCAAGGATTTCGATATTCACTTCCCATCACTCGGACCATCGGATATTGTTTTTGAGGCAGGCGGTAAGCTGTATCTCCTGAGTCTTGCGGATGAGAAATATCATCAAGTTGATGTCAAGGTAGTAACGGACGAAATCACACTGATGCCCCAAGAAGAAAGCGTCAATAAATACATCCAGGACGTTTCCATTGCTCCAGATGGGAAGCGCGCCATCTTCGCGGCACGTGGCGACTTGTTCTCCGTCCCGGCAGAAAATGGCCCGGTCATCGATCTCACACGCACGTCCGGCGTTGCCGAACGCTATCCGGCCTGGTCGCCGGACGGCAAGTATGTTGCGTACTGGAGCGACAAATCGGGCGAGTACGAGTTGACACTTCTCGACCTCACAAAACCGGGATCCGAAAAGAAGCTGACATCGTACGGCCCGGGGTTTCGCTACCAGCTGTATTGGTCGCCGGACAGCAAGATGTTGGCCTTCATCGATAAGGCAATGAAAATTCAGATCTACAATGTCGACAAAGAATCAACGACACAAGTCGACAAGGAATTGTATTACTACGAAGGTGCTTTACAGGGCTTCAATGTCAGCTGGTCGCCCGACAGTCGCTGGATGGCGTATCCGAAAGAGCTGGTGGACCAGCACACGGCGATTGCCCTGTATGACACCAAAGAAGAAAAAAGTACGCAAGTGACATCGGGGTATTATGCGGACAATTCTCCCACCTTCGATCCTGACGGCAAGTACCTTTATTTCACAACGAACCGAACGTTCAACCCGGTGTATTCCGACTTCGATAATACGTGGATCTATCCGAATTCCACGAACCTTGCAGCGGTGACTCTCAGCAGTGAGACGCCGTCGCCACTTGCGCCGAAGGACGATACCGTTTCCGTCAAGAAAGAGGAGGCAAAAAAGGAAAAGGAGAAAGGGAAAGAAGAGAAGGAAAAGAAAGAGGAGAAGTCAAAAGAAACAAAGATCGATCTTTCCGGGTTTGAAGATCGCCTCGTAATCCTTCCGCCCGCAGCAGGCAACTTCGGGGGTATTCAGGCAGTCTCCGGAAAGCTGATATACCTGCGCGTCCAGAATTCAGGCTCTGCCGACAAGAAAAAGCCGCTGATGTACTACGACCTGGACAAGCGGGAAGAAAAGACCATCGTCGATGATGTCGATATGTTCAACGTGAGCGCAGATGGGAAGAAAGTCCTCATTGCGAAATCGGGTAGTTATTCCATTGTCGACGTCGGCGAAAACCAGAAGATGGACAAAAAGATGCCGACGGATCAGATGACGATGACCATCGAACCCAAAGCCGAGTGGAAACAGATCTTCGCGGATGTCTGGCGCTTCGAGCGAGACTTTTTTTACGACCCCAACATGCACGGGGTGGATTGGAACGAGATGCGAGAGCGGTACGGAAAGCTTCTTGACAACTGTGTCACTCGCTGGGATGTGAATTACGTTATCGGAGAGCTGATCGGGGAGATCAGTTCATCGCACACTTATCGCGGCGGTGGCGACGTCGACAACGGCCCCGTCACGAACTTCGGATACCTTGGCGTCGACTGGGAACTCACTAATGGTGCATATCGCATCAAAGACATTGTCGCCGATGCGCCGTGGGACACTGAAGTGCGCTCGCCTCTGCTCCAGCCGGGAGTCGACGTGCACAAGGGAGATTACGTTCTGGCAGTGAATGGCCAGCCGGTCGACGTGACGAAAGCGCCGTGGGCTTCCTTTGCGGGCCTGGCAGACAAGACCGTGGAGCTTACAGTGAATTCGAAACCGACAATGGAGGGCGCTCGGAAGGTTCTCGTCAAGACATTGTCGGATGAGACGCGACTGCGAAACCTTGCGTGGATCGAATCCAACCGAAAACGTGTGGATGAAGAATCGAAAGGGACCATCGGGTACATCTACGTGCCGAGCACAGGAATCGACGGCCAAACGGAACTTGAACGTCAATTTATGGCTCAGTTCGACAAGGCAGGATTGATCGTTGATGAACGGTTCAACAATGGCGGGCAAATTCCCGACCGGTTCATCGAGCTCCTCGACCGGAAGCCCCTGGCCTTCTGGGCGGTGCGAGACGGGAAGAACTGGCAGTGGCCTCCCCAAGCCAACTTTGGACCCAAAGTCATGCTTATCAACGGGTGGAGCGGTTCCGGCGGTGATGCCTTTCCGGACTACTTCCGCAAGGCGGGTCTCGGACCGCTTATCGGTGAACGGACGTGGGGCGGTCTTATCGGAATCACAGGCGCTCCATCACTCATTGACGGTGGATTCGTCACGGTCCCAACCTTCCGCATGTATAATCCGGACGGAACGTGGTTCAAGGAAGGACACGGTGTCGATCCGGACATTGAGGTCAAGGACGACCCGACGCAACTCGCAAAGGGCATCGATCCCCAGCTTGAGCGTGGAATCCAGGAGGTGATGAAACTCGTTCAAGAACATCCGCCGGTCTTTCCGAAGCAACCGCCGTATCAAAAGAGATGAGGAACGTTTCCTTGAAGCTTCTACGAGCGAATCTGGCACTTGCCGGATTCGCTCGTTTTGTTTATTCCATTTCTGCAAAAACACATCCAGGCGTTACGCTCATGGCTTTTCGATCGTGCGAGCGCGATGATCACTAAAGCGCACGAACCCACGATAACTGTCCTGTCGGCTCGACAATAAGCGCACTTGGATCGTTGATATTCGTGAACATCGGACGGAGCTTGTGGCATTGAAATTGTCACCTCCACCAACAGCGACTTTGCGGAGGTGGATGCCATGAAGAAATGCATTGTCTCCCTGCTTTGTTGTTTGCTTTCGCTCCTCGGTGTGCTGGGCTGCAATCCTGACGCCCCGATCTCAGTGCTTATAGATCCCCCGAAATGTTCCATCGTTAACGTCAGGAAAACTGACGCCTTGTGGCCTCGTCCGGCAACAATAACCATCACAGTGAAAAACAGCGGCGATGCGACTGCCTACGATGTGGAATGCAGCATCGAGTTAAAGTCCGGCAGCACGATCGTGGATGAGGGATTGATCTACTTCGGAACTCTCAGATCGGGGGAATCATACGCTCAGGATGCGTCGTTCTGGAGTATTTCGACGCATCATGATTATGCCACCGCGGAATACCAGCTTTATTGGTACGATTCGCAGGGGAACTATCACGATTGACGGGATCAACGATTCCCCTTCCGAGGACTAGCACCATCACCGGCCTCCAGCATTGTCACGAAGTTGAGGCTGCGTACTGAGGTGCAGAAGGTGCAATTTCCTCACGGGAAGGTAAGTGACTGCCTGCTGTCGCGTCACGGCTTCGTTCTTAATCTCGACGAATCCGAGAGAGCATCAAATGTCAACCAGTGGTCGACGTCAGCCGGTAGCGTCTTTGAGAAGCTGCGAAGGTTCTCGATCAATTCCCGTTTGGCAGACGGCTGGACCGCAAAGAACGAAACCACGTTGCTTCCGCATACGACATCGTGTTGTATTTTCCATCCTCCTACCTTCTTCCAACGTTCCTGGAACCCAGTCAGACCTCCATCTTCGAGCCAGTACTCGTAGGCAACCGCGATGCAGACATTGCGTTCGTCGCAGAGTTGGAGGACACGAGCAGTGTTGAACTCATGCTCTTCTTTCAGGTGATAAATATCCGCACTTGCCAATCCCACCAAATCCACGAGGTGAATATCCGCCAGGAAACTTATTGCTCCGATGTCGTTTGCGGCAATCGTTCTGCCGGAATAGTACCGATGGAGAAAGAGTCCCATCTGGTATTGTTGTTCGTAGATATTCTGGCTTGCCAGAGGAATCAGTGGAAATGCAAGAAATGTGCGGATGAGCAGTGGAACGGGAAGTTGCAGTGCGAACAGGAGCATGAAGCCACCTGCGGCCGCCCTGAGACGACCCCGTGTCATCCACCGTTTCAACTCGTCGAAAAGACCCACCGATGCGAAGGGCACGACAAATATTCCCATTGAAATGAGGTAAGCGTCGTATCGGAAGAAGAATCCGATCCTCCCAAACTGCACATGCGCCAGAACCGCGGCAACGTATGCTATCAACAGCATATGTTCTCGCTTCCAGAGCTGTCTTGAGCTGCTCCACGATATTGCCAGGAGGAACAGTGAAACTCCGACGAGGACAACGAGGTACGGGGCACCGTGCAGTGCATTCCAACCTATCTTGTAAAAATCCGGAGACTTCCAGGGAAGGACAACCACGGATTCCATGCTGTTGAACATCCCTTCTCCCTTCGCACTCGCCCGGACGAGGATGGAATTGGGGAGCCAGCGCCATCCGTGTGCCACCGAGATCGCTTGATAGACAAGCAATGGGAGTATGCTCGCAACTGCAACACCAAGAGCAATCCGCCAACGACCTCGGAGGGCAAAGAGAAGGCAAGTTGTGAAGACCAGGGCATAACTCTCAAAACGTGTCAGCACAAGGGCTGCACACAACAGAAGTACGTAAACAATATTCGACGGTTTGCGAGCAAATGTTTCGTCGGCAATCATGGTTGCTGAAAGCCAGAGAAACACGATGCAGAAGAGAATTTGCAGTGGGTGCTCCATCCCCGTAGAAATGAGCAAGGGAAGCGGTGTGAAGAACACGATGCCGAGCAGTGTCAACATCGTGACGATTCGGCTCCTGACCTTGCCGTTCAAAAATGTGTATGCCGCGACCAATATGAACGACGAGACAAGGAGATCAAGGATGAACGGAAATGATTCGTGGACGCCGAAAAGAACGTAGAAACCTGCCAGCAGCAATGTCCAGATTGGTGAGGAAGAAGAAGAGCTGAATTCAAATTGCGTTACCCCATAGACACCATGCCGAGCGAGGTTCTTCGCCATGGCCATGTGAATGTAGGCATCGTCGAGCGTGTAGATGAGGTGTCCAGCCGTTCGCCGTGCAGCCAGGTATTGGAGAATACCTGTCGAGATCCAGAGCGCTGCCAGTGCTACCCAGAGCGGCCAGTGTTGCGTAAGGTTCTTGCGGCTGCGTCCTGCCAAGCTATTCTGAAAATGCTGGGGAAGAGAGTCCGTCATTACTTAAGGAATCGTCCTGAGACGCTGTTCACCGTTTGCATGGTATCACGAATTGTCGCCAGACACAAGCGACGACGCGTACGAGAAGTTTCCTGATTTTCACGTCCGGCCTCGCTGTTATGACCGGCGACGGTCTGCCGAATTTTGCGCACTCCTGAGGAACTATTGTCGCGCTCAAACGGTTAAAAAGGCATCTTTGTGCACCCATTACTTGTGCACGATCTTGCTGACTCACACCGGTATCTTAATTTCAGGAGAAAGAGAATGCGGATGAAATCACTATTTGGCGTCGCAGCGCTGCTGGGCTTCGTCACACTTCTCGGATTTATGCCGCAGACTAAACCGGAACCCACACACGATCAGCATTTCAGTCCTCAGGATGATAGTACCCGAACAGCACGCATGAACGCCGAGATCAGCGAGAAGATTGAAGAAGTGAGGAAAAGTATTGCGGGGGAGGAAGACAAGCCAGCGTCCGATGTCTTCAAGAACCTGCAAATGTTCAAGAAGCTGAAGGCCGGTCAAGTACCCGGCATCATGGAGTCGTGGTCCCGATCGCTCGGAACTTCGTGCCAGCATTGTCACGTGGTCGATCAATGGGCAAAGGATGACAAACCAGAAAAACAGATTGCCCGAGATATGCTCCACATGCTGGGAGAAATCAACACCAACTTGCTGGCAAACATCAAGAACCTCGACAGCAAGAATCCAAGGATCTCCTGCTGGACGTGCCACGAGGGACGTGTGAAACCTCCGAGGCCGCCGTGGGCAAGAAACTTCAGGCAACGGGAAGACTGAGGAAGTTAGGTCGTGAGGCGTGGTGCGGTCGAGCGAAGAACGTTGTGATACGGAGAGGCCCCCTCACGTCACGCTGGCATCTCGATCGACCTTCTTCCTCACGCAACATCCACCTTTTTGCCAAGTCGCAGCCCATCCTCACATCATAACCTGAGGTCGTACCGCTGCTCGGTTACTGTCGTCCCCCAACGTGCGTGCGTTTTCTCCTCCGACAGTTGGAATCCAGCTTTACGATAAAGTCGAGCTGCAGCCTCAAGCCTTGCCTCCGTCCAAAGAAAGACTGAGCGATAGCCCCGTTCTCTGCAGAATTGCAGAGCTCCGTCCATCATGTACCACCCAATACCCTGCCCGTGGAGATCCGGATGAAGCAGAAACCAGCGGAGCTGTGCTCCTTCGGCACCAGCTTGCACGATGGCGATCGAGCCTGCAATAGTACCATTTCTTTCAGCCACCCAAATCTTTTCGCGGTCTGAATGTGATTTGACAAACTCCGAGAGCGGAATTGCAACATATGTCTCAAAGGTCTCATCCCATCCGCATTCAATGGCATACAGCGTTCCGTGGAGATACGTCAGATAACCAACATCCCCGGGTTTGATTTTGGTTCGTATCGACACCACTGCCGGAAGCTTTGGCTCTTTCATTGAAGCATGCGTGCAGACGAATTGTGCCCGACGAATATAACGATCATCCAGAGATGGGCGTTTTCAAATGAGACGAGAAAGATCCAACTCCCTTGTGGTCGTCTGTTCCTGCGGTTGTGATTCTCGCGGAACGGTGTCGCGCGATTCCCCGTAATCCTGGACTTGTCATCGTCAAGCCTAGCGTCTCGGTCTCACGGTTTTGTTCTTGATAAAGAACCCCAACAACCCGAGAAGTAGGCCACCGACCCCGCCAAAGACACCGAGAATTGCAAAGAACGGGACGCGGCTGATCAGAGAGGCGTTGCCCGTGTACCCGGCAAGCATGAAAACAAACGACAGGATGAATCCATAGGTGACGCCGTTGATCATCGCTTCCTTCTTCGTCCCCCAGTATCCCAAAGCAATTCCAGCGAACGACCAGGGAATGAGACTCAGCCACGAGCCAACAAACAGAAAACGGGCTCCCGTGAGGCCGAGAATCAGGCCTACGGCGATGGCCGTATACGTCTTCTCATTTCTTTTGTTTTTCGTACGATTCCTCGGAAATGTCTTGTTCTTCATCCCGGGAATAACCGGGGCACAGGGAAATGTTGTTCAGCAACATTTTGCTGTGGACGATATCAACCGAGTCTGTATCCAACCGCAACGGCAATGTGGGAACTTCACGAAGGAATTGCTTGCCTTTCTCAATATCCGCCTGATCGTCCCGGTCAAGGCCACGTGTGATAAGTGAGATGCCGTATTCTTTTACGATCTCGATTCTCGTTGAATCGAGGTCGTACGCTTTTCTGCAGTAGTATACCGACTTGTCGAGGTCCCCGCTGATGCCGAACATCCACCGGAGAAGGAAGAACGACGGACAGAGACGATAATAGGAACCGAGCGCTACACAGCTTGAAGCCTGGAGATTTTCGCCGTTGGGAGTTGTGTAGTCGGATTTTCGGTCCACCGCAATCAGCCAGTCGTTTTCAATCTCTTTAGCCGTGAAGAGCTCGGAGAGGATTCCCTTGGTTGTGGCGATCCTGGCGTTGGCCAACCCGCGCATGAAGTAGCATTCCCCCTTTTCCGGCGCACATTTGATGCCTTCCTCAGCTACGTTGAGCATTTTATTGTACAGCTCGATCTTCCTCTGTTTATCCTCCGCCTTGTTGATGTCGAGTTTCTCGGCTATCTCAAAGTAGCTGAGACACATCATCGCCCGAACGAGATAATCGTTGGGTTCGTATTTCAGTGCTTCCTCGCAATTCTTCAGGCAATCCTCAAACTTGAACTTGCCGATATCATAATCTGCTTTGTGAAAATATTCCTTGTACTCCGTTTGAGCCGATCCGCCGTTCCCCATCGTGTAATGGGCACCCTGGGAATAGGATGTTGAGGCGAATAACGTCAGCACGATTGCCCACTGCACCAACACTGCCATCCTCTGAGTCGCAGCGCTTTTCTCGGAGGTCCATCGTGTTGGTGCATTCAGTCTATTTGCGTTCATACCCCGTAACCCTCACTTTGATGACGATTTTCTTGTCCACCCTGTTTCCTCCCGGTGCAATGTTTGGCCGGTGGGCCTCTGTCGGAAGGAAGATGAAAAACGTTCCCGGCCGGGCGAGATATTGTTTTCCTTTCGCCGCATAGTGAGCAACGTCCTGCTTTTGACTGTAAGCTTGCGTCACGGTTGCTTTGGCAACTGGACAGACACCGATTCTTTCTTCACCGCTGATTACGTACTGAATGTCGGCGTACTTTCGATGCGACTCCCAGCGCGTGTTCCTGAAATTCTTTGTGGAATCTTCGGTCACAGATGCAAACACGTCGCCTCCATCGATTGGATATTTCCCATTCGGCAAACTTTCCAAATCCCGGCGCCTGAGAAATGCAAATGCGCTGTCCCACCATGCCGGATGAAGATGATACTGGCGTGCAAATTCCACTTGATTAACGGACTTGTGGGGCTGCAAGGTAAGTCCCTTCAGCCACTTCCTTCCTTCGAACCAGGTTTTCGCTCTTTGTTTCGTCCAGGTTTCAGCAGGATGGGGCTGTGCCGTGAGACACGATACAATAAGAATGACTGCAGAGAGAGTTGAATTCATCATTAATGTTTTGGTCGCCATTCCTCTTTTGCCGATGCAAGAAATTCGATCGATACGGGACTTTGCCATTCAAGCCGATCGAAAGAACTGTCGATTTGACTCTCCATTTTAAGAATCCCGGCCTGGAAATGCAACAACGTGTACGGGTGAAGTTGATCTCATCGATCACCTCATCTCGGCGCGCATTCTGATCAAGCAGAAGTGCCTGAGTACTGTCTCAACCCGACTCTCCACACTGCCCGAGAGAGCGCAAAGAGGACTCCCGCCAAGACAACTGCACCCGCAAGCGTTTCCACTGTAAGACGTCCAGTGAGCGCTTCGGCAGGAACGGTGGTCACGAAGGCAATTGGGATGATAAACGTGAGGGCAAACCTCATCCATCCGGGGTAGAGGCTGATGGGCCAGCGGCCTGCTTCGTACACACTCTGAAAAATCTCGAGGATGTTCTCTACGCGCACAAACCAAAACGAGAGCGCTGCCAGGATCAGCCAGAAACTATAGATGATCACGACACCGGCCAGGAGCATGACAGTAAAGGACAACGCTTCCCACCCGCCCACGTGCTCTCCCAGGCGCACGAGCGCAGTCGTGAGAACGCCAAAGCCGAGAACGATATCGATGAGCTTCCAAATCTCCACCCTTTGAATGCTGACAAGAAGCTGGGCATCTTCCGGTTTGGCAAGGGTAAAGTCCAGCGTCCCATCCCTCACCGATTCGATCAGTTTCCCCATTGCTGGTTGAACAACCAGGCCGATCAAACCGCCGACAAGGAAGTAGACCCCAACCAACGCAAGCACCTCATTCGGATTCCATCCACCGAGGGTATTCGTGTAGGAAAACACAACCGCCAATCCCAGCAAGGCAGTCACCAGTTCAACCATCGATTGAAAAAGTTGTATGAAGAAGTTCGCACGGTATGCCATCTCGCCAAGAACGTTGACACGGAAGAAGACAAACAAGAGACGGAGATAGTTCATGCGCCTACAGCGGAATAGATTCGAACACCTGCACGCCAGACAATCCTGAAGAGCGCGTACCCGACGAGCAACCACACAAGCTGTGCACCAATACCGGCCCATGCCTGTTCCGGCGACAGGCGACCAAGAAGAAGCTCCACGGGAAACCCAATCATCCATCGAAACGGAAGAACGCCCGCAATGATTTGCACGAATTTTGGGAAGAGCGTGAGCGGTGCGATCTGTCCGGAAAGGAACAACACCAGAACAAAATATATCTGATTGATGGCACCGACTCTCGTCGTCCAGAATGCGCTCTGTGCCAGCGTCCATTCCAGCAGGAAGCGAACCATAAATGCCAGCACGAGCGCTGGGATCGCCGAAGCGAGAGCCCACACAGGAGGAGCAATGACCGGATGAAACATGAATCCCAGGCCGACAGCAACGACGATCATCATCGGCAGTGTAATAAGTTTGGAGGAAATGTTATCCGCGATATCCGAATGGATCGGGTGAACGGGTTTCAACAGTGCGACCGAGAACATTCCCTCCCGCACACGGTACTCGAACTCGTACATGATCCACGTATAGGTGACGTGGTTGACGAGCATCAGCACGAGGAAATACCCTGCGAATTGTCGAGTCGTGTAATCGCCGACACTTCCGCCACCCGTGAGAGAAACTGTCGACCAGACGATGAGATACACAAGCGGCTCCAGCACGTGGCTGATCATCCAAATGACGAGCGAAGCACGGTACTGGACCATCGAGGCAAAGGTGGTCTTGAATTGCTGGAGATAGAGATCCCAGAGATTGTTCACGCCCCCTCCTGCGCAAACACTTGTTCGATCACTTCCTCGATCGGAGGATCTTCAACCAACAGATCGATGATCGGAAGGTCCGCCAACAGCCGTTCCGTAATGTGTGCGGTTTCGCTTTTGGGAACGCGCAACGTATAGTGGCTTTCGTCGTGCGAGACCAATTCTCCGTACGAGCTCAGGTCGGCGTCCGGCTGCTCCAATTGCACGATAATTGTCTTGTGGGCTGTGAATTTCTGCACAAGTCTGGATAGATCACCGTCAAAAAGAAGCTTGCCGTGGTGGATGACGATGACGCGTTTGCACAAAGCTTCGACATCTGCCATGTAGTGGCTTGTGAGAAGCACCGTGGCGCCAAACCGCTTATTGTATTCCGCGATAAAAGAACGGATGCGACGCTGCATGGTCACGTCGAGTCCGATGGTCGGCTCATCAAGGAACACTACCTGGGGCGTGTGCAAGAGGGCTGCGGCGATCTCACACTTCATCCGTTCCCCAAGCGAGAGATTGCGTACCGGTTTGTGAAGGAGCTCCTGCAAATTCAGGAGGTCCGTTAATTCATCAAGCATGCGACGGTAGTCGGCGGTAGGAATGCGATAGACCGCACGGTTCAGCTCAAAGGAATCGAGGGGAGGAATATCCCAATACAGTTCGTTTCGCTGTCCCATGACGAGAGTGATTTGCCTCAGGAATGCTCGTTCACGCCTGGACGGAACAAATCCCAGCACTGATGCATCGCCAGTCGTAGGATGCAGCAGACCAGAGAGCATCTTGAGGGTGGTGGTTTTTCCTGCTCCATTGGGGCCAAGGAACCCGACGATCTCACCGGGATCGACGTTAAACGAGATACCATCCACGGCGCGAACTTCCGATGTTCGTCTGTGGAAAAGACTTTGAAAAGCAGCCCGAACACCCGACTCCCGCTCACTAACTACATAAATCTTTTGAAGGTTTTCAATATGGATGGCGTTTGATGACATTTGACTCAGTAGGCTCAAGTTTAGCATTCAAGAATTCGAAACGCAAATGCTTACTTGCAAGGTCTTCCGAAAAAAAGTACATTCATCGGTCGGCCGGATATGAGCTCAACGTGCCCGTGTAACGAGGAGATGAATCGTGAACCTTAAGAAACTCAGAATTGACCGATTTAAGAACATTCGCGTGATGAATTTTCCAAAGGAATTCGACCTGAGGATTAAATCGACCGATAAGAATGTCGAGGTAATCATTTATTACATTGACCGCCTCGATGACGTCAAGGAATTCGTCAAGCTCTGCACGACCACCCCACTTTCGAAGGAGAACAGGACAATTATGGTGTACAAGAAAGGGAGAAAAGACGGCGTGAACCGGGACACGGTGTTCGGACCACTGACGAAGGATAAGCGGTTTGCATTGAAAGCACCGATGCTCTGCTCGTTATCGGACCAGCTCAGCGCGTGCGTAATGGCAAAAGTGTTGTAGGTCGAAGAGCCTGTCCAATCGATATTGTCGGATAGTTCCGCCATTCTTCGTCAAGCTCAGCAGCAGCGGGATTGTGGGAAGCCAAAGAAAGAGCGCACAGGATGAACAAGGAAGCGCATCCCGTCATGCCAAATCCAAACCGAAACACGTATTCACGGGAAGATTTATCGTGGAAAAGAACGTAGGAACCCTCGATGCGTTTTTAAAGACTCCGTTGGGAATTTTTCCGGTTTTCTCGGGGCTTATGCTCCAGGATGGGTGGAAGGGGGATATCATCGGAGTGCTTTTTTCATTGGTTTCACTCATGCCATTGTACATGGCCTTAACAGGAAAATGCTTTGTTTTGCGTTGGCTTCATATTTCATCCATTCCTAAGGAAGAATGAAGCGGACCAAATTTTGACAGGAGCAACAACGGCAGCCCCTTAACTGCACCACGATGATCAAAACACTCCAGCACTCAGAGAAGGAAAACTTTATGAACCGGATTTCTCTAACCATGCGCATCTTCACCATTCTCCTTTTGGCCGGCTGGTCGTCATCCCTCACACAAGCCCAATCTGATCTTTCGCCGGACCTCCAACAGAAGATCGATTCCGTTGTCATCAAGGGTCTCGAGAAGACCGGTGTACCGAGCGCATCGGTGGCCGTCGTGCGGGATGGGCACATTGCGTATGTCAAGGCATACGGCAAGGCCCGGCTCGAACCTAGCGTACCGGCAACAACAGATATGCGCTACAGTATCGGGTCCATAAGCAAGCAGTTCACCGCCACGGCCATTCTTCTTTTGCAGGAGGAAGGCAAACTGTCGCTGGACGACCACGTTGTCAAATATCTGCCCGACCTCACCCGCGCAAACGAAGTCACCATCCGCCAGCTCCTTTCACACACCTCCGGCTACCAGGATTATTGGCCCGAGGATTACGTGATGAAGCCGATGCTCCAGCCCGTCACGGCACAACAGATCATCGACCGATGGGGAAAGAAGCCGTTGGATTTCGACCCCGGCACCAAATGGCAATACAGCAACACAAACTTCGTCATTGCCGGCGTCATCGTCGAACAAGTTGCCGGCATGCCGATATTCCAGTTTCTTCAGGAAAAGGTATTCACCCCACTCGGCATGAGCAGCGTCACCAATAGCGACTACGAAAAGCTCGGCGAGAATGACCCCACGGGCTACATGCGCTATGCGCTGGGTCCGCTCCACCCCGCACCGAAAGAAGGCCAGGGATGGATGTTTGCCGCCGGAGAGCTTGCGATGACCGCGGAGGATCTGGCCCGGTGGGACCTCTCGATGATCGATCAGACGATCCTGAAGCCGGCATCCTACCGGCAATTGGAAACGGAAGTGTTGTTGAAGAACGGCCTGGGGTCGCACTATGGTCTCGGTGTCGACCTCGGGACGCAATCGGGCCATCGTACGATTTCCCACTCGGGTGAAGTCTCCGGATTCACAGCCGGAAACACTGTTCTGCCGGATGATCGCGATGCGGTCGTCGTGTTGACGAACCAGGATGCGGCAAGCGCATACAGCGTTATCTCACGAGGCATTGTGCCCCTGCTGTTTGCCGTGAAGGATTCCACCGCAATCCGTATGGAGCAACAGGCACGCACCATCTTCATTGGATTGCAGCACGGAACGATTGACCGGTCACTGTTCACGGACAACGCGAACTTCTATTTCGACGATCTCGCGCTCAAAGATTTCGCCTCGAGCCTGGGACCGTTGGGAGAGCCGAAAGATTTTACACAGGTGGGGCAAAGTCTTCGCGGCGGGATGATGCTGCGCCGATACCGGGTGCAGTTTGAAAACAAAACTCTGTCGGCGTGGACGTACGAAATGCCGGACGGAAAGCTGGAACAATATCAGGTGGCGGAATAGGATATTCTCATAGTCCGATACTTGCTCTTGTGTGGTTCGGGAGTTGAGGTTCCCGGCGTTTGTTGTGGCTTAACTCCCGGACAAACTCTTTTTTCAGTGTCGAATCATCGTGGTTAGAAAGCCAGACGTCAGACTCCTCCTCCTCTTCATCCCCGTAGCGTACTTCTCATACCTGTTCCACGAACTGGGTCACTGGACCGTCGGAGAGATGTTGGGGAATGCGATGACGTACAGCCTGAATTGGGTGTCCCCGAAATCCGGACAGTATGTCGGCGTCCACGATGCTGTGTTTACCCTGATGGGCGGACCGGGATTCACCATTCTCCAGGCACTCATCTTTCTCCTCATCATTGAACGATACAAGGCTCTCTACGCGTATCCGTTCGTATTTTTCGCATTCTTTATCCGGTTCTTTGCCCTTGTCTTCGGCGGTTTCGGCAAACAGGATGAAGCAAAAATATCGGCGTTGCTGAGCATCGGACCGTATACTGTTGCACTCATCGTGTTATCAGTGTTATTCTTGATTGTTTGGAGAAGTAGCTATAAGCTGAAATTGGAGCTTAGGACGAATAGTATGTTTTTTGCGGTGAGTACTGCTTGTGAGCTCCTTGTCATCGGAACGTATAAGGTTCTTTCGTAGTGGCGGGGTATTGCAAGATGGGTAAACAACAGTTGGGAGGTTTCATGAACAGGATCACGAGAATGTTCATCATCTTATCCCTTGTGGCGCTTGTCCTTGCCGTTGCATCGCTTGAGGCACAGGAACCGTACAAGCTCACGGACACAATCCCAATGGACACGAGCATCACCTACGGCAAGTTTGCCAATGGGCTTACCTACTATCTCAAAGTCAACCATAAGCCGGAGAAACGCGCAGAGCTTCGCCTCGTCGTGAGGGCCGGATCGGTCCTGGAAGACGATGACCAGCAGGGGCTTGCTCACCTCTGCGAGCACATGGCATTCAACGGGACAAAGAGTTATCCCGGCAACGAAATCGTCAGCTTGCTGGAGAGCGAAGGTGTGCGTCTCGGACCGGACGTGAATGCTTCGACCGGTTTCGACCAGACCACGTACATGATCCAAATCCCCACGGACACCCAAGCGATCGTCGACAAGGCATTCAACATCCTCGGCGAGTGGGCAGACGCTGTCGCCTACGACAGCAGCGAAATCCAAAAGGAACGAGGTGTCGTCGTCGAAGAGTGGCGCCTCGGCCGAGGTGCATCGATGCGGGTCTTCGATAAGGAAGCACCGACACTATTTTTCGGGTCTCGGTACGCCAAACGAATCGTCATCGGCAAAAAAGATATCATCGAGCACGCGCCCGACAGCGTCATCCACAAGTTTTATCACGACTGGTACAGACCCGACCTTATGGCCGTCGTCGTTGTGGGCGATTTTGACAAAGCCACGATGGAGCAGTTGGTGAGAGAACACTTTGCCAATCTCACAAACGTCAAGCCGGAACGGAAGAGAGTGGAGTATACGCTCCCCGACCACACGCAGACGCTGGTGACGATCGCGACCGACAAGGAGCTGACGTATTCGTCCGTCTCCATGTATTTCATGCGCAACGAGGAAATCCAAAAAACCTTTGCCGACTACAGGGAGGACCTCGTCTCGCGACTGTACGATACCATGCTGAACATGCGGATTCAGGAACGTCTCCAGCAACCCAATCCCCCGTTCATCTACGGGGGGTCGGGCGACGGATCGTTTCTTGACCACCGCGATGCGTACACGCTTTTTGTCCAAACCAAAGAGCATTCCATTCTCGACGGCTTCGAATACCTTTTGACGCAGGCGTACCGCGTGAAGGAATTCGGTTTCACTGCAACCGAGCTCCAACGTGCAAAGGCCGAGATGCTTCGCCAGTACGAGAGTGCGTTGAAAGAGCGGGATAAAACCCAATCCCGGAGTTATGCAGGTGAATATCTCCGCAACTTCCTGCAGCAAGAACCGATTCCGGGAATTCAGGTGGAGTTCAACGCCGTGAAGGAATTTCTCCCGGGGATTACGCTCGAAGAAGTGGACAAGATGGCCGACGTGAAAATGCCGCAAGCCGACCGGGTCATCGCCATCTCAGCGCCCGAGAAGGCAGGCGTGAACGTTCCGTCGAAAGAAGAAGTCCTCGCAGTCGTGAAGGCAGTGGAAGCGAAGAAACTCGATCCGTACGTGGACAAAGTAAGCAAAGAGCCGCTCATCCCTGTTCCGCCGAAGCCCGGTACGATCGTCGGCGAGAAGAAGATTGCCTCGCTCGGCATCGCGGAGTGGAAACTCTCCAACGGTGCCCGCGTTGTCCTGAAACCGACCGACTTCAAGAACGATGAGATCCTCTTTTCCGCGTACGGCGACGGAGGAACCTCGCTGTCACCCGATTCCGACTATATCTCCGCGTGGCTCTCAACCTCGGCGGTGGATGCCGGCGGAGTGGGTGCATTCGATGAGATCTCCCTTGAGAAAAAACTCGCCGGCAGGATCGTCAACGTACGACCCACGATGTCAGAATTGTCAGAAGGATTCTCGGGAAGTTGTTCGCCACAGGACCTGGAGACCCTTTTCCAGCTAACGTACCTGTACGCAACGTCTCCGCGAAAGGACACCAGTGCTTTTGGTGCGCTCCTTGACCGATGGCGTGCGAGCATCCGGAACCGCAGCGCAAGTCCGGAAGGGGCGTTCTACGACACGCTTGGGGTCACGATGGCACAATATAACTACCGTGCCCGCCCGATCACGGAAAAGGTGCTGGATGAGATCAGCCTCGATAAGGCATTTTCGTTCTACAAGAATCGTTTTGACGACGCAGGCGACTTTACTTTCTTCTTTGTCGGCAGCTTCAAGCCGGATACGATTAAGCCCTACGTTGAAGAATACATCGCGAGTCTCCCAGCGTTAAACCGGAAGGAAACGTGGCGCGACGTCGGGACGGAGCCGCCGAAGGGGGTCATCAACAAAGAAGTGTACAAGGGTGTCGAGCCGAAGAGCCTCGTCGTTATGGACTTCACCGGGCCGTTCGACTGGACTCCTCAGAACCGGTACGACCTCAGTTCGTTGATCCAGCTCGCCAATATCAAGCTTCGGGAAGTCATTCGTGAAGAGATGAGCGGCGCGTACAGTATCGGTGCGAACGCATCACCGTCAAAATATCCGAAACAGGAGTACCAGATTTCCGTCACGTGGGGATGCGATCCTGCGCGCGTCGACGAGCTGGTGAAGTCGGTCAAGATTCAGTTGGACAGCCTGAAGCTGCAGCCCCCGCCACAATCGTACGTGGACAAAGTGAAGGAGATTCAACGTCGGGGACACGAGGTGAACCTGAAGGAGAACGGATACTGGATCTCGAGACTCAGGTCGTATTACTTCGACGGTGAGAATCCGGAACAGATCCTC
>Ga0335081_10001620_pt1 | contig 35919 bp, 24 predicted proteins | sample Lox_Sample_35_FD_206713 | JGI IMG/M metagenome (GOLD analysis project Ga0335081, IMG submission 206713) | Soil microbial communities from Loxahatchee National Wildlife Refuge, Florida, United States - Lox_Sample_3.5 | ecosystem: Environmental > Terrestrial > Soil > Wetlands | place: USA...
AGATGCGCACTGAGTTGGGCACCACCGTAAGCGAAGGCTTGCGCCGGTCGCCGGCGATGCGCATCGACTTCTCGGTGCGCCGCTCCCATACGTGCGGCTCGGCATTGAGCCAAACTGTGCCGCCGCTGGAAGTGAATTTCAAAGCATTGTCCAGCAGGTTCGAGACGATGTGCTGCACTTTGAAATTGTCGAAGGGGAAGGGCTTAAGTTTTTCGTTGGCCAGGAAGTACAGCGCCACCCCCTGCTGATGGAAGCGGTGCAGCCAGAAACTGCAGATTTCCTGCAGGCACGAATTCAGGTCGGCCATCTCGAAGCGCATGCTGACGTTGCCGGTCTCCAGCGCGCTGTAGGTCAGGAAGTCGTGGATGAACTGCTGCAGGCGCGAGGCGTTGGCGCGCATGTCTTCCAGAATGTGGCGCTGCCGCTCGCTGAGTGCCCCCAACTTGTCGCCGCTCAGCAGCAAATCCAAATACCCCGCCATGATCGCCAGCGGGGTCTTGAGTTCATGTGCGGCGTGAGCCAGAGCGGTGGTCCGGCGGCGGCTTTCCTCCTGCAACTTCTGATAGGAGCGCAGCAAATCTTCGAATTCCTGGCGCTGTGCTTCGCCGTCCTTATCGGACCAGGAGAATGCGATTGCGCTCTGGAAGAGTTCCGTGGGTGAGGCTTCGCGGCCTCCCGCCTCCTCATTCTTCCCGGACGTAGGCCTGCCTGCACTCATGATGAGACACGCTACCTTACAGACTTTATTCCAGGGGGATGGACCACGCTCCGGTACCTGCACAACCGACTGGCCGCGGTCCTTCAGAGCCCAACACTCGCCTGCGTAAAGGGAGGCGCAAACCCAGATGCCCTCTACGCGTACCCGTTGGTTACAGACTCCGAGGGGAGGAATTCAATCCTACGAGACCGACTTGGAGTTGTCAAGGCTGAAAATGCAAACAAATTGTCACAGCGATGGCAAGAGCTTGCGCACTCCTGACCTGAGCTAAGACTTTGGGACTGACGGAACACACTGCAAACGCGAGACTTGCTTGGTGACCTGGAGAATTTCAATCGAAAGTACTAGCCCCTTAGTTTGGCATTCGGAGTGCGGAATGTCCTGCGACACCACTCTCCCAGGAGCGCAAGTGTCTCCACGAAGAACGTTCGTTGAACGGCGGAAGAACGAGCGTGTACCTCTTGCAGTTCCGGTGTTTGTCCGCGGCAAAGATTCTCAGGGCAAGGAATTCCTCGAATTCGCTACTGCCCTGAACATCAGCGCAGCGGGAGCCTTGCTGGCCACGCATCGCCTCCTGCCGCTGCACACCACCGTTGTTCTCGAGGTGCCCTCGGCACCCCTTCCGAGAAGTAGAAAGTTGCCCCGGGCTGTGCGTCGCCTGAAGGCACGCCTGCTGCGCGTATCCGTGGTGGATGCCTACCAAGTGTGGGGGGTGAGGTTCAGCAGCTCGCTGATCCCCAAACACAGTGGACGGAAAGTGCATTCCCTCCGGTGAAAGAGTTTTCCTATGCCCCGGCACCCGGGCCAAGGGATGCCGCCGCAGCGGCCAGCCTCTCGTCCCCGATTCCGCCTTCCTTTTTTTTAATACTCCATTGAAAACACAGTGGTTATTCAGAACATTGCGACAACCGCAGTGATGCCCCTGTTTGGTGCAATGAGTGCTAACTAACAGGCGACAGTAACCAGGGAGTCGTTGCTGAGTTCTCAAACTGAGATAGGTGTGTTTGTCGATGGAGGCACACGTGACCAATGGCTTACCCCCGGATGAGGTGATCTTCGGGCAATCGGAGGCGATGCGGGCAATCCGACAACGAGTGGAGAAGCTCGCCGGGGCCAACATTCCTGTTCTGATCCAAGGGGAAAGTGGGACAGGAAAGGAATTGATCGCGCGCCTCATACACCTGCACTCGCCATGGGCTTCCGGGCCCTTGGTGAAGGTGAACTGCCCTGCTATCCCCGGAACCCTGCTGGAGAGCGAACTGTTCGGCTATGAGAAGGGCGCCTTTACCGGCGCCAACGGCAGCAAGCCCGGACGGGTGGAGATGGCCCACCGCGGCACGCTTTTCCTGGATGAAATCTCGGAACTCGAACCTGGGCTGCAGGCCAAGCTCCTGCAACTCCTGCAAGACGGCCAGTTCTGCCGCATCGGTGCGCAGGAGGATAAGAAGGTAGAAGTACGGGTGGTCTGCGCCACCAACCGCGAACTGGAACACGAGATCGAGACCGGCACCTTCCGCGCCGACTTGTTCTACCGCATTAACGTGGTCAACTTGCGCCTGCCGCGCTTGCGCGATCGCAGCCACGACATTCCCAACCTGGTGAGCTATTTTCTCGGCTACTACAACGAGAAATATAACTGCCGAGCGCAAAGTCCGTCGAGCCCGACCATGGCCCTGCTGGAGCGCTATCACTGGCCGGGGAACATCCGCGAATTAGAGAACCTGATCAAGCGGTACGTGATCCTGGGCTCGGAGGAAACCATCAGCAGCGAATTGCTGGCGCACCGCGAGGAACACTTTGATCCGGAGATTCCGACCACGGACGCGCCGATTGCGCTCAAGAAAGTCACCCGCCAGGCGGTGCGTGAACTGGAACGCAGGATCATCTTCAAGGTGCTGCAGGCCAACAACTGGAATCGCAAGAAGGCTGCCCGGTCGCTGAACATCAGCTACCGTGCCTTGCTCTACAAGATCCGCGACTCTGGCTTGGGCAGCATGGGGAGTTCGGCGAACACGGACTCGCCCGCGTCCGCGGACTGAGTCGAGGCTGTTGGCGGCGGGCAGAGCCGGGAATGGCCCTGACAAAAGGCTTGGAAAAGGGTTTGGCAGTGCAGGTGGAGCAACTCATAGCCCGGAGAAATAGCCAGCAGGACGCGTGGGGAAGAAGGGCCAGGTGATTACCTTCGTTACTTGCTCGCGGCGTGTAGCCAACAGCACACTGTCTGCACAATCGATTCCCAACTCCTGCTCAGGCTTCTGGCTGTTGTCGGACAAGGACTTGGAGTGTCTTTCGGCAGCCGGCGGGTGAAGTTTTAGGCGGCAGTGAGCGGTTGAGCGTTTGGCTATTAGCAGTGGTTGAACCGGTTTTTGGGCTTGGGGGGATGGGACTTAGAGGGCGAAGCTATGTCTAGCTTAGGGCAGATCGTCGAACCATCTTTGGGCGCGCCATATCTCGGGGAACAAGCACAGTGGTATGCCGTTCACATCCGTCCAAAGCATGAGAAGAGGACTGCTTGGGAGTTGGAACGGAAGGGCATTGTCACTTTTCTGCCCCTCGTCACCGAGACCCACCGCTGGAGCGACCGTCGCAAGAAGATCGAGCTGCCTCTCTTCAGCTGCTACTTGTTTGTAAATATCGTGCCCTCGGCGGAAATGCGGGTATCGGTCCTCAGCACGGGCGGGGCACTCCACTTTGTGGGCGCCCACAATCAAGGGGATCCTATCCCGGAGAGCCAGATCGAGCAAATCCATACTTTACTGGCCAGCAAGGTTCCGTTCTCCGCTCATCCTTTCCTCAAGGTGGGCCAGCGGGTTCGTATTCGCGGAGGTTGCCTGGAAGGATTGGAGGGCGTCCTGAGCGCCCAGAACGGTGTCAACCGCTTGGTCGTTACCGTCGACGGAATCCAGCGTGCGCTCTCGATTTGCCTGGAAGGCTACGACGTAGAGCCCGTATGACCATCTTCGCCCCTGAAGAAATACCAGCTCGATTGGCGGGGCGCGCTTCACGAGAACGGCTGTTCCCAGCAACTCATGGCAACCAGCTCTCCTAACGATCAGCTCGCGGCCGCTGCCCTGGCGCCCTTGCCTCAAGAGGCTCCGGCGCAGACGGCTGTTGCCAAACCGGCAGCGGAGAAGCACAGCTACGGCCAGATCCTCAAGTCTTCGACCGTGATCGGCGGGTCTTCCGTGCTGAACATCTTGCTCGGGATCGTTCGCACCAAGGCGGTGGCCATGTTGCTCGGTCCAGCCGGCTTCGGACTCGCGGGCCTGTACAGCTCGGTGTCCGATCTTACGCAGAACATCGCCGGCATGGGCATCAACAGCAGCGGGGTCCGCCAGATCGCCGAATCGGCCGGCTCGGACGACACGGCGCGCATCGGCCGCACTACCGCGGTGCTGCAACGCACTTCGATCCTGTTGGGAGCGTTGGGCGCGGTTCTGCTCATCGCGTTTTCCAAGCAGGTCTCGGTTCTGACTTTCGGCAAGAAGGACCACGCCACGGCGATTTGCGTGTTGTCCGCCGCGGTGTTTTTCCGCCTGGTTTCCGGAGGGCAAAGCGCTCTCATTCAAGGCATGCGGCGCATCGGGGACCTCGCCAAAGTGAGTGTGCTGGGGGCGCTCCTTGGAACGCTGATCACCATCCCGGTGGTTTACTTCCTGCGCGAGCGCGGCATCGTGCCGTCCCTGGTGGGAGTGGCGGCCATGATGATTCTCACCTCGTGGTGGTACAGCCGGAAAATACAGATCAGCATTCCTCCCATAACGGCGGTCCAGGTGGGTCATGAAGCGGCTGCGCTGCTGAAGCTCGGCTTCGCCTTCATGTCCAGCGGCCTGATGACGCTGGGAGTCGCCTATTTCGTGCGCATCACCGTGCTCCGCAAGGTTGGTTTCGCCGGCGCCGGCCTGTATCAATCGGCCTGGACGCTGGGCGGGCTCTACGTGGGATTCATTCTGCAGGCCATGGCGGCTGATTTTTATCCGCGCTTGACCGCCGCTGCTCGCGACAATCCCAAGTGCAACCGCCTGGTAAATGAGCAGGCGCGCGTAGGCCTGCTGCTCGCGGGGCCGGGGGTTCTCGCTACGCTCACCTTCGCACCCGTGGTCATCGCGCTGTTCTACAGCAGCAAATTCCACGACGCGGTCGGACTGCTGCGCTGGATATGCCTGGGAACGGCGCTGCAGGTGATCACCTGGCCGATGGGCTTCATTATCATTGCCAAAGGCAAGCAAGGCCTCTTCTTCTGGAGCGAGTTTGGCTGGGCGGTCGTCAGTCTGGGCCTGGCATGGATCTGTATAAAGCGCTTCGGCCTGGACGGTGCGGGCATCGCATTCTTCGGCTCCTACATCTTTCATTGGCTGCTGATCTATCCGATTGTCCGCCACCTTAGTGGGTTCCGCTGGTCCGCCGATAACGCGCGGACGACTTTGCTGTTTTTCTCCATGATCGCCGCGGTGTTCTGCGGGTTCTACGGGCTTCCCTTCCCGGTGGCTGTCGGCATAGGGATCGTGGCCGTAGTTGTGAGCGGCATTTATTCGCTCAAGGTGGTTCTCAATCTGGTTTCCATGGACGTGCTCCCGCGTCCAGTTCGGCGGTTGGTACTGGGATTCGGCCTGGCGTTGCCGGGTTCGGCTACGGGGGATTGAGAAAGCGATATGGACGATCTTCAGCGCAAGCCCAAACTCGTTTTCTTCCAGATCCGCTACAGCGAGCGGCTGCCCGAATTCCTGCGTATTCACCAGCGGGAGCACCTCAAGTGCTTGTCGCAGTCTTTTGAGGTGGTGACGATCCATGAGGATTGTGATTATGGGCAGATCTGCGACCAGCACGAGCCCGATATCGCGTTTTTCGAGAGCACCCCTCTCTACTCCTCGCGGCGGCCGGTGATCACGAACGTTCACTGTTGTCCCCAAGTTCCCAAGTTGGGATTTCTAAACGCGGATGGCTTCTCTGAAGGCCGGGCGGGGTTCCTTTCCGACATGGACCACTGGGGAATCGATACCTTCATCGCCATCGCCACCACGGCGCCGGAGCACATGCCGGGGATTGCCGACAGGCTGTTCATCTGGCCGACCTTTGCCGATGCCGACGTCTTCCATGACTACGGTCAGTGGAAGAGCATCCCCGTGTTATTCACCGGAAACAAAAACGCACTCTATCCCTGGCGGCGCCGCATCATTCCGCAAGTCACCAAATGCTATCCGTCCCTGATGTGTCCGCACCCGGGATACAGCCCGCGTAAGACGGCGACGCAGGTTATGACCGGCATACCCTATGCGCGCATGCTGAATGCCTCCTGGTTTGTGCCCGCCTGCGGGACCGTTGCCCAGGAGGTTGTCCGTAAGCATTTCGAGGTGCCGGGTTCCAAAGCCTGCCTGGTGACCGAACAATCGCCCGGGCTCGAAGCCGCGGGATTCGTCGACATGAAGAATTGCGTGTTCGCCGACGAACACAACATCCTCGACAAGCTCGAGTACCTCTTCGGCCATCCGGATGAGCTCAATGCCATCATCGATGCCGGCTACCGGCTCGTTCATTCGCGCCATACCCTGCAGCATCGCGATCAAGTCTTTCAGTGGTACAGGCTGCACAAGTCTTTGCAGCCCGGCCAGCGGATCGTCCAGAGCAATCCGTTTGAGCCGCTCCAGGTGGTGACGGAAGCCCCGGCCGGAGCCCACTCCCAAACGGTCCCCAAGGGGGGACATCTCATGCTTCTGCGTCAGGGAGACGAGAAGCTCTGGGAAGGGAAGCTTCAAGAAGCGGAACGCGCGTATCTCAAATGCCACAATTACTACAACCTCATGCCGGAGCCAATGCTGAGGCTGGCATTGTGCAACCTCTACATGGGCAACGCACCGGCGGCGCTTTCGTGGATTTCCAAACCGATCGAATTCACTCTGGCCGAGTACAAGGCCGTCGATCCCGACCCTGTCGAGTGGGCCTATCTGATCATTTCTCTTCTTGCTCTCGGCAAAGTCGATGAGGCGGTAAGGCGGAGCCGCGAATTCCCATGGTTGCATCATCTGGAGCTCGACCGCGTGCGCTGGGTGGCCGACCTGCTGAGGGACCATGGCGATGCGGTTAGAGAGCCCCAAGAGGAGTTAAGACGGCGGCTCAGCGTCCACCAGTTGACCCTCCGTACCACGACGGAATGGGTCGAGCAACTGTGCATCATGCTACGGGCATGCGGGCAGCCCGAGTTGGCGGACCGCGTGGCGCGCCGCAGCCGGAAATCGCTCTCCACAGGCGGTGATGCAGGCGCCGGCGAAGCCGCACAGTCTCCGCATGGAGAAGGTTCTGCACCCGCAGGGCCACGATCGTTTGCGCTTACGCGGCGAGATTCCATTGGTACGTTCACCAGAAAACGGCTTTATTCGAAGAAACGTGCCAATGTGAAGCGCTGGCTCGTGCCCGTCCTGCAGCGGATAGAGGCCAGATTCGGGTGCTCGCTTCCCTACTCTTTGTCAAGCCGCAAGAATGATGAGTTGTTCAGCGCCGTGCACGACCTGGCGTGCGATGAGGAGGTCAAGTCCGCGCTGATAGTTGGCGCAGCTTCGCGACAAGGCGTCCTCGAGGCGGTCGCGGCCGGGGCACGGGAAAATGGCAACAATCCGTTCGTGTTCAACATATTGGGACCGCGGCCTCATAACCATTCCGGCAGAGCTCTGCTGTCGCTTCCCAACGTCAAGGCTTACAAGTTGGATTGTGGCCGGGAGGGCTTTCCCGCCGAATTCAAGGACACGGTTAAGAAGATCAAGGAAGAAAACCGGATCGATTCCTTCGACATTCTGCTGATCGATGGTTCTGAACTGGGGCACCAGTTCGACTGCAACGGAGCTCTCGACAAAGAAGTGATGGGGGCGCGATTCGTAGTGCTCGAGGACATCAGTGGCAGCTACAACCACCGGCACTACAGCCGGCTGCTCACCAGCTCACTCTACTCTCTGGTCGAGCATAATCCTGAGCTGCGCAACGGCTATGCCATATTCGAAAAGCAGAGTTCAGGAAACGGTAACGGTTGTGGCTCCGGGCATTCGAAGGAGAGCCCCGGCGCCGGTTTCCTCCCGGAGGCAGCGCCCCCGGATTCTTCAAGACTGGGCGAGGCAAAACCCAGCGCAACAGGTGATGACTGAGTTCGGCCGAAAGCAAACGGCTTCCGGCCGTGGGAGCACAACATGAAGGTAAAAATACTGGCGGTAGTGAGCCTGCTGGTTTGTGGAGCCCTGCCGGGCCCCGCGCAGGATTCGGCGAGCAAAGCGAAGGATCAGAACCAAACCACCACCGTGGCATCGGCTGCAAGCAACAAGGTTGAAGCGCCGGCACCGGTCTCGGCCACCGATGACCCAGACTACGAGATCGGCCCCGGAGACATGCTCAACGTCAGCGTGTGGAGGGAGCCGGACGTCTCCGGCACGGTCCCGGTCCGTCCCGACGGGAAAATTTCTTTGCCTTTGATGGGCGACGTGTCGGCCGCGGGCAGCACTCCTGTGAAGCTGGCGGCAACCATCACTGACCGTTTGCGGCAGTACTTGAACGACCCGCACGTGACCGTGATCGTCACCGCGGCCAATAGCCGGCGGATCTATCTGATCGGCGAGGTCGTGCGCCCGGGAGCGATCCCCATGCTGCCCAATATGACCTTGCTACAGGCGCTCTCGACCAGCGGTGGCTTCAACCAGTTCGCGAACGTGAAGAAGATGTACGTTCTGCGCGCCGATGGCGGGAAACAGGTCAAGATACCCATCAGCTACAAAGCGGCAATTAGTGGGCAGTCGCCGGAGCAGAACCTGGTGTTAAGACCCGGCGACACGATTGTTGTTCCGTAGAGGTTGATATGAGCGCACGCAACAGCCTCAGAAGCGTAGCCATCGTGCTCGTGCTCGGTGCGAGCGTATTTGCTCAGGAAGAACCTTCGGACACTGAGCGGACGGCGCCACCGGTGGCGGGAGCCACAGTACAGGACGTGGCCACGCCCGCCGACGCCGCCATCCCTGATACCCGCCCGGCTGCGGGGATGTTGCCCCTGACCCTGGGGTCTTTTGCCACCGAACGGAGTTACCTGCTGCCAAGTCTCCACATTATTCAAGCCATGGACAGCAACCCGCTCATGAGCACGCAATCCGACCTTTCCGGGATAACCGCTCTGAGCGGCGGGCTTGAGCTACACCGGGTGTCCAGGGGTGGCCAGTTACAGGTCAACTATGTGGGAGGTGGATTGCTTTATTCCGCCGACTCCACTCTGAATTCCACGTTCCAGCAAGCCGGCGTTCAGCAGTCTTTCGAGTTTCGGCGCTGGTCGCTGATCCTGGCGGATGACATGAGTTACACGCCGGAGTCGTCGTTCGGCTTTGGCCAATTGACCGGCGGCGGCAACGGTTTTGCCCCTGCTCAGTCGCCGAACCAGTCGATACTTACCGGTCAGTCCAAGCGGCTGAGTAATGCCTTGGTCGGGCAGGCGAATTACCTGATTACTGCGCGATCGTCCATAACGGTTGCGGGAACCTTCGGCTTGCTGCGGTTTCCGGGCGGAAACCTTCAGGAATCGAACCAGGGAGGAGCTCTGGTGGGCTACAACCACGCCATCAGCCCGCGTGATACGGTTGGTGTCAACTACAGCTTGAATATGACCCGGTTTCAGTCCGGAAGCCTGGGCACGAATTTTGATACCCATGCCTGGCAACTAGTCTACGGACGCAGAATTACGGGAAAGTTAGCTCTGCAAGCATCGGCCGGCCCAGAGATTGGTGTGGCCCATGGTGTGGCCGCAGGTGGCATCACTACGGGCTGGGCTACTCAGGAAGCATTGCAGTATCGCTTGCGTAAGGTGGAGTTGAACACATCGTATTCGCACACCATTACGGCCGGCGCCGGCGTGCTGCCGGGAGCTCACACTGACCAGGCTCAGGCTGATTTCAACAGGCGACTGAGCCGCACGGTCGACGGGACGCTCAGCGTGGGTTATGCACACAACTCGAACCTGCAGGCAATCTCCGGCTCGGCGACTTCTGCTTTCTCTACCGAGTTCGTGGGTGCAGGCCTGCAGCGGCCTTTAAACCACGAAACCATGCTGGTACTCAGATATATGTTTCAGCACCAGTCGGGGAATGCGCTGACATGCGGCCTGGGAGTTTGCGGAGACGTGAGCCGGCACGTCATTGGCATGGAGTTGGACTGGCACACGCGGCCCCTCTTGATTCACTAGCCGGGAGTTGAATGATATGGGCGGTTCAGACAAAGAAACTCCGCTGAATATAGGACGTTATTGGGCGCTCGCCCGCCATCGGCGTTGGCTGCTCATCGTGACAATGTTTCTGGGCTGGGCTGCCGTAGTGGGTGTTACCTGGTTCCTGCCGAAGAAATATCGGTCGGAGACCGTCATTCTGGTTGAGCAGCAGAAGGTCCCGGAGCGATATGTCGAGTCCAATGTGGCCATCGACCTTCAGCAGCGATTGCAGAACATCACGCAGCAGATCTTGAGCCGCACCCGGCTGTTGCAGATCGCTCAGGATTACCATCTGTATTCGGGCGAGGGCAAAACCGATGCCGAAGCGCTGGTGAAGCGCATGCGCAAGGACATTCAAATCGAACTGGTGAAGGCCAACGGCACGCAACTGACTTCCTTCAAGGTCTCCTACTCCGCTCCCACGCCGCAACTGGCACAGCAGATCACCGGAGCGCTGACGCAACTCTTTATCGAAGATAGCCTCCGCAACCGGCAGCAGCTCTCCGAAGACACTACCCAATTCCTGGAGACGCAGTTGCAAAGCGCGCGGGCGGACCTGGCACAACAGGAGCAGAGACTTCGAGACTTCAAGGGCCGGTATCTGGGAGAGCTTCCGGAACAGTTGCAGAGCAACGTTCAGATCCTCTCCGGATTGCAAAGCCGCATGCAGGCCGAAACCGAAGCCTTGAATCAGGCGGAACAGCAGAAGCTCTACTTGGATTCCCTGCTGGCACAATACAAGGGGAGCATGGATAACGTGGACGGTCAGAGCCTGCCGGCTCTGGATCAGGAATTGGAAAAACTCAGGAACCGGCTCACCGACCTGGCCGGACGTTACACTCCGGAGCACCCCGACATCGTTCGCCTGAAACAGCAAATAGCAGCCACCGAGAAGCTCAAAGAGAACTTGCAACGCGAAGCCAAGTCAGGGAAGAAGTCCGACTCACCTCGCCCGGTCACTTCGATCGAGGCTTCGTCCCCCATGATGCAGATTGACGGCCAGATCAAGGCCAACCAGCTCAACATTGCGAACCGCAAACGTGAAATCAAGGATTTGGAGACCCAGATTCAGCAATACGAGGGCCGCCTGAACTATACCCCGGTCCGCGAGCAGGAATTGGCTGCGGTGACCAGGGATTATCAGCAATCCCGCACCAATTACGAGTCGTTGCTGGCCAAAAAGCAGCAGTCGGAAATGGCAACTGATCTGGAGAAACGGCAGCAAGGTGAACAGTTCAAGGTTCTCGATCCTCCCAGTCTGCCGCTAAGGCCTTACTTCCCGGACCGCTTCAAGATGAGCCTGGCGGGGCTCGGCGTCGGCGTAGGCCTCGCCTTAGGCTTGGTGGTCTTGCTGGAATTCGCCAATGCTCCGGTCTACCACGAAGACGATTTGCGCGATCTGACCTCGGCTCCCTTGTTGTTGGGGATACCATCCATTTACACGCCATCGGAAGAGCGGGCCCGGACCCGGCAGCATTGGCTGGAGGTAATTGGGGCTTCGTTGCTTTTGGCGTGTGTGCCGGTTGTAACTCTGCTCGCATACCTGAAGGGATAACCCCTACAGAACGGGCCCCAAGGCGGTCGCTTCGACGGCGAGACGAAAACGGAGGCACGCACATCTTTGCAGCATTAGCGCAGGGCTTTGGATTGGATTCTCGGGGAATCTGCCGTGCGCAAGCTTTTGCAACCTGGGCATCTCCTGGCACAACCTGCTGCGAACCAAGAACTTAACGGAGTGAAAGCAAAGAAGTTGTGCAGGGTCAGCTGCGGGGATGTGGCATTGAAAGTGCTCCAAGCTGTCGTGAACTGACCATCTGTTGGGTTTCCGCCTACAAAACACAATGTCTACACGGACAATTCGCCTATTAACGGACGATCTAAGCGCTCTTGAACTAGCCAACGAACCAGTGTCCGCAGCGGGTGCTTGCGGCTACGGATTGGCCGACGAAGCATCCTTCACCCGCCAGATTGTTCTGGAGCGCAAGCGCACCGAGCGCTCTGCCAGACCTTTCTTGCTCATGCTGATCGAAGGACGTGGGTCGCTTCGTCCGGTCAATGGTACCCGAGAGTTCTTGAAGCGGCTGGTGGTCGCGCTGAAGGATTCCACCCGCGAGACGGACGCGGCGGGGTGGTACGAGGCGGAGCGTACGATAGGCGTGATTTTCACCGAGGTCGGGGATGCCGATGAGAGCGTCATGGCGACGATTCTGGCCAAGGTTGCGAATGGCCTGCGCAGTCAGTTGACCGCGGAGCAGATGGCTCGTCTGGAAATCTCGCTGCATCGTTATCCGGACGCCGATCAGCCGCCACAGCGGCTCGACCAGCTCGCGCTTTATCCCGATTTGCAGAGCCGGAACGCTCAAAAGAGAGTGGGACACTTCCTCAAGCGCACTCTGGACTGCCTGGCCAGCGCGCTGCTGCTCTTACTCTTGTCGCCGGTTTTTCTGGCTGTGGCTCTGGCCATCAAGCTGACGTCGAAAGGGCCAGTACTATTCAAGCAAAAGCGAATTGGCCAGTACGGGATTCCTTTCATGTTTCTTAAGTTTCGTTCCATGTACGACAACAGCGACCCGCGCATCCATCGGGAATATGTCTCTCAGCTGATCTCTGGCTCCAAGGGAGCCAATGGCCAAGGGAAGCAAGACCCAGGCGTGTACAAGATCACGGCCGATCCGCGGGTGACCGCAGTGGGCAGATTCCTGCGTAAAAGCAGTTTGGATGAATTGCCGCAATTATGGAACGTGTTGCGGGGCGAGATGTCCCTGGTTGGACCGCGGCCCCCAATTCCTTACGAGTTCGAGCGTTACGACACATGGCATCGTCGCCGTGTGGTCGAGGCCAAACCCGGGATCACTGGACTATGGCAAGTAACGGGACGAAGCCGGACCAGCTTCGATGATATGGTCCGCCTCGACCTCAAGTATGTCATCCACTGGTCCATTTGGCTGGATTTGAAGATCCTGTTCCAGACGCCCGGAGCTGTTTTGTCGGGCGATGGCGCCTATTAAGGGCCTGCATCTCATCTCTAATCAACTCCCCCTGCGCTGATTCGCTCACGCAATCCTGAGTCACCGCCGCCCCAAGTTTTTGACGAGCCCGCGCGACGTTCAGGCATCCCCCTCGTCGGTGACGATTTATCCGGGAGCTGGGCTGACACTTTTCGACACTCCCAGGTTTGCGTCACCATAGTGACGGGTGGGTGCGAAGGAACGAAAAGACTAATAAGCAGTGCCTGAGGAGGCCAAGGCCGTGGGAAAGAAACAAAATGTTGTAGTCGTAGGACTCGGGGAAGTCGGAAAGCCGATTCTCGATCTCGTCTCCGAATACCACAATGCGGTCGGCGTAGACATTGCGCCGGTCGGCGAACAGATCCGGCCGGTTGACGTCATGCATGTCTGCTATCCGTTCGAGATCAAGGACTTCATCGGTGAAACCGCTCGCTATATCGCGCTCTTCCAGCCGGTGCTGACCATCGTGAACAGCACCGTGGCCGTCGGAACCACGCGGGCGATAGCTGAGCGAACGGGAGCGGCGGTGGTGAACAGTCCGGTGCGCGGCAAGCACGCGCGCATGCTGGAGGAACTCAAGAGCTATGTGAAGTTTGTGGGGGCGATCGATTCCGCCTCCGGACAGCTGGCCGCCGACCATTTCCACTCCGCCGGCGTGAAAACCAAGGTTCTGGGTTCGCCCGAGGCGACCGAACTGGCCAAGCTCACTGAGACAACATACTTTGGCGTTCTGATCGCCTGGGCGCAGGAAGTGGAAAGATATTGTGACCAGTTAGGCCAGGACTACAACGACGTCGTCTCCTTCTACGAGGAAATCAAGTATCTGCCGCGCGTCAAGTTCTTCTCCGGAGTCATTGGCGGCCATTGCGTCATGCCCAACATCGAAATCATGCGCAAGCTGCTGGGTGATTCGGTGATGCTGGATGCCATCCGGGAGTCCAACAGAATGAAAATCGAGCGCGAGGCCGGCCAGGGCTCGGTTATTGAGAGCCTGGCCGCCGCGCGGGAAACGTAAGGCCACTTTCCCGAACTTCGGCGACACGAGGGATCTAGGACCCACGTTCTCTGTATGCGGATACCAACCCACTCACTTGCTGCAGGCACAAGTTGTCCTGCTGACACACAACCTGGGGATAATGCGTCTCTCGCCCCGCCCGCGACGGATGCGATGGCCTCGACCGGCTCAGCGCTTCGGGGAAAGCGTGCCGCCATGGTTACGTTCTCGCCTTACCCGGGCGATCCACGGCCACGTCGTGCTGCGGATACGTTGCGGAACGAAGGCATGAGCGTTGATCTGATATGCCTGGGAGACGAGAAGTCTCCGAAACGTGAGCTGCTGGACGGCATTGACGTGCTTCGCCTCTCCATCAAACATCGCCGTGGCGGCAAGCTGGCATACGCTTATCAGTATCTTGCGTTCATTCTCAGCTCCTCGGCCATTCTCGCCCTGCGGTCCGTCACCCGGCGCTATGACCTGGTTTACGTGCACAACATGCCGGACATCCTGGTGGTAAGCGGCTTAATACCGAAGCTGCGCGGAGCCAAGGTGATCCTCGACCTGCACGACCCCATGCCCGAGCTCATGACGACAATTTTCAGTCTCGACAAAGACGCTCGCGGCGTGCGGATCATTAAGCAACTCGAGAAGTGGAGTCTGGCGCGAGCGGATCTGGTGCTCACCGTCAACGCTGCGTGCAAGAAGATTTTCAGCTCGCGCAGCTGCCCTCCGGAGAAAGTTGCGGTGGTGATGAATTCTCCCGACGGCGACATTTTCCCATTGCGTACTCCGCACTCCTATGCTGGCAACAGCCAGGCACCGAACAAGCTCTTCGTGGTCATGTATCACGGGTCCCTGGTCGAGCGAAATGGCCTGGATCTCGCTGTCGCTGCCCTGGCGCGGCTGAAACAGCATCTTCCTGCAGCAGAACTCAGGATTTACGGCTCCAGGAACGCTTTTCTTGACCGGGTGATGGATGACGCTTGCCGGCAAGGACTCGATGGGGCAGTGCGGTATCTAGGGCCCAAGCGGCTAGAGGACCTTGTCGGTGAAATCGAACAGTGCGACGTGGGCATAGTTCCCAACCATCGGAATGCGTTCACGGAGATCAACACCCCAACCCGCATTTTCGAGTATCTGGCGCTGGGGAAGCCGGTGATTGCGCCGCGGACTCCGGGAATTCTTGAATACTTCAATGATGGCTCGCTCTTCTTCTTCGAGCCGGGCAATTCAGAGGAGCTGGCGCGCCAGATTGAATACGTGTCCAGCCACTACGGCGAAGCTGTGGAAGTCGCCGAGCGCGGACAGCAAGTGTACCTGATGCACAGCTGGCAGCAGGAAAGGCGGACGCTGGTAAATCTGGTGGGCAACCTGCTCTGCGGAAGCGATCAATGAAACCGCTGACAAACCCACCCCGACCTGGACCCGAGAGAGGAAGAGGAACGCCTCGGCGGCGCGATGCGCGTTCCACGCAGGCTGCCCGGAAAGCCGCGACGAGCCCAGCCAAGCACATTGCGGTTTGCATCTGCACGTACAAGCGGCCAGACTTTCTCAGGCGCTTGCTGGGCGAACTCCGCGATCAGGACACGGCGGGACTGTTTACCTACTCGATCGTGGTGGCCGACAATGATCGTCTCGAGTCTGCCAAAGAGGTGGTGTCGGAGTTCGCCGCTGCCTCGGGGATTCCTATCGTGTACTGCGTGGAGCCACAGCAGAATATCCCGTCGGCGCGGAACAAGGCCATTGAGAACGCCGCCGGCGACTTTGTGGCCTTTATTGACGATGACGAATTCCCGACCAAGAACTGGCTGCTGACTCTGTTCAACGCCTGCAGCCAATATAACGTGGATGGCGCGCTGGGTCCGGTGCTGCGGCATTTCGACGAAAAGCCGCCCAAATGGATCGTCAGGAGCAACTTCTACCAACGGACGACTCATCCCACTGGCTTCGTCATCGCATGGAAGGACGGCAGGACCAACAACGTACTGTTGAACAAGCGAGTCTTTTCGCCGGGCGTGCAGCCATTCCGGCCTGAATTCCGGACCGGAGAGGACCAGGATTTCTTCAGACGAATGATCGAAGTAGGCCACAAGTTCGTGTGGTGCAATGAGGCCGTGGTGTATGAGGTTGTGCCCCCGGTACGTTGGAAACGTACGGTCATATTGAAAAGGGCGTTGTTGCGCGGAACGGTGTCCATCGTGCATCCGACGTTCGGAGCCGGCGACATCGCTAAGTCGCTCATCGCGGCCCCGGTTTATGCGGCCGCGCTGCCGCTGGCATTTCTGTGTGGGCAGCACAGGTTCATGGCGCTCTCCGAAAAACTTTTCGAACATCTCGGCAGGCTTCTCGCGCTTCTGGGCGTAAACCCGGTGAAAGAAGCCTACGTCACCGAGTAGCAGCGAGCCTTCAGCAGACAGCACTCGATCCGTTCATGGAATAGTCTTGCGGGCATGATCGGCGTCATTGCGAATTCGTCGGAACACGCGGTCATACGCGAGTTCTTCGAGCTGTTCAAGACTCCGTGGGAGTTCTATCGCAGCGACGGGCAGTACGAGGTCCTGCTTTGCTGCGGGGCCGGCACCTTGCCCGACGATCCGCCGCCGGTGACCGTGATCTATTCGGGACAGGAACTCGCATCTGACGCGACATACGGGGTCCAGATCGCTTCCCGGCGAGAAGATCCTTGCATCCTCTCGTACCGACGGTCCCGGATACCGATCTATGGAAGCAGCATCGCCTTCCAGGAAGGCGCCGCGAGCGCCTCAAGGAGGGAAGACTCAGGCGAAGCGGCGATCTACGTGGACCGGTCCAAAGGCCGGGTGATCGCGCGCATCGGCTACGACCTCTTCCACGAGGTTCGTACTTTGCTCACCATGGGCCAGCCGGCCGTCAACGCCAGCCTTCCCGCACTGGAATTGCATATAGCTGTTTTGCGCGATCTGATCATTGCGAGCGGCGCTAACCTGCTCGAGATACCGCCGGTTCCTGAGGGCTACCGATTTATTGCTTGCTTGACGCACGATGTAGATCACCCCAGCATCCGCCCACACAAGTTTGACCACACGATGTTCGGGTTCCTGTATCGCGCCGTTGTTGGTTCAATTTCCAGGTGGCTCCGGCGGCGGGCGTCCTGGCGTGTTCTCCTGGCGAACTGGGTGGCGGCCTTGAAGTTGCCGTTGGTCTATCTGGGTCTGGCGGAGGATTTCTGGTCGGGATACGATCGCTACACTCTGCTGGAAGGTGGAGCCCGGTCGACGTTCTTCGTAATCCCCTTCAATGGCCGTCCCGGGCACGGCCACGGTGGGTCGGCGCCGAGCCGTCGCGCCTCTGGCTATGGCGCCGTCGATATCCGGGACCGTATCCAAACCTTGAGGGCGGCGGGTTGTGAAGTCGGCCTGCACGGGATTGATGCCTGGCGGGACAGTTCCAGGGGGCGCGAGGAGCTGCAAGAGATTGGCCGCCTCACAGGGATCTCTGAAATCGGTGTGCGAATGCACTGGCTGTATTTTGATCATCAGTCACCGGTAACTCTGGAAGAAGCGGGGGCGGACTACGATTCAACCGTCGGCTACAACGAGACGGTCGGGTATCGTGCGGGCACGACCCAGGTATACCGTCCGCTGGGAACCACACGGCTTCTTGAGTTGCCCCTGCACGTGATGGACACGGCGTTGTTCTACCCCGCCTATTTGGATCTATCGCCGGCGGAAGCCAGAGAGCGGGTTCGCAAGATCATCGACAACGCGGTCCGGTTTGGCGGCTGTGTCACCATCAATTGGCATGACCGCAGCATCGCCCCGGAAAGATTCTGGGGCGACTTCTATGCGCAGTTCGTGGATGAATTGAAACAGCGGGGAGCCTGGTTGACCACCGCCGCTGAAACCGTGCAGTGGTTTCGCAAGCGCAGGGCAGTGGCCTTCGACGGCGTCGGCTGGGAATCCGCCGCGCTGCCCGGGAGGGCCACCATCGATGTCGGTGGGGGTCTGCCGGGTTTGCGCTTACAGATATACAATGCCCCGGATTTGTGCCCGGCCGGTGCGGCCGCGGCAGCGTCCAGCCACGACGCCGGTCTGAACCCCAGCGTCTCCGCCTGAACCCGGAATGACTCCGGATCCCCCCGCAGCAATAGTTTGAGTACTCATAGATGCCACCGCCAGTCGCGAGCCTTTTCTGCGCCGTCTTAATCGCCGGGCTTTTTTGGCTCGACCGGGACCGGAAGGCCCGGACGTCGATCGCCCTTTGGCTCCCCGCGATCTGGGTGGGGCTGGCGTGTTCGCGAGGACTGTCCCTTTGGCTACAAATAGACTCGGCGGAATCGGCCGAACAGATCATGGAAGGGAACCCGGTCGACCGGCTGGTATTCACGGGCTTGTTGGCTGTGGCCTTGATCGTGCTAGCCAGCAGGCGACAGAGGGTGGTGGCGATCCTGCGCGTCAATGCGCCGGTCCTCCTGTTCTTCGCTTATTGCGTCATCAGCTTGCTCTGGTCCGACTATCCCGAGGTAGCGTTCAAGCGTTGGATCAAGGCCTTGGGCGACCTCGCCATGGTCTTGATCGTATTGACCGACTACGATCCATCCGCGGCCTTCAAGCGGCTCCTGGCCCGCACCTCTTACATCTTGATTCCTGTTTCCATACTGCTCATCAAGTATTACCCCGAGCTCGGCATGCTCTACGACCCGTGGACCGGGAAAGCACAATACGTCGGTGTCACCACCCACAAGACCAATCTTGGCGAAATCTGCCTTTGTTTCGGAGTGGTGGCGTTGTGGCGCTTTCTCACTGCCTGGAAAGACCACGAGCTCAGCGGCCGCACCCGGCAGTTGGTTGCCCAAGGGGCCATTCTCGCGATGGCCGCATGGCTCTTCAGCCACGCCAATTCCATGACTTCCCTGAACTGCTTCCTGATGGCGGTCATTGTGCTGGTGGGCAGCAGCTTTTGGAAGGCCATTCGGAGACCGGCGGTTCTGCAACTCGTCATTGCCGCCATGCTGGCGGTTTCCATCTCGGTCCTCTTTCTCGGGATCGGCGAGGCCGCTCTGGCGATGATGGGCAAAGACCCTACGCTCACCGACCGGACGCAGGTATGGGGAATAGTCCGGAGCCTGGATCACAACCCTCTAGTGGGCACTGGATTCGAGAGTTTCTGGCTGGGCCCGCGGCTGGAGAAGTTGTGGAGCGTGTACTGGTGGCATCCCAATCAGGCTCACAATGGTTATCTTGAGATCTTTCTAAACTTGGGGTGGGTCGGGGTGGCCTTACTCGGATTTGTCTTGGTGAGGGGATACCAGGCAGTGATCGCCGCGTACCGGCGAAATCTGCCCATGGCCAACCTCCGAGTGGCGCTGTTCGTGGTCGGGATCGTCTACAACTTTACCGAGGCAGCATTCTTCAGGATGCTGTCTCCAGCATGGATCTTCTTTCTTTTTGCCATCGTCACTTGTCCGGCGCTCACCCGGACTGAAGTCGTGCCCATAGCACCGAGCTTGTCAGACCGTTCCCAGCCGCTCGATCATGAACTCGTCGCGTCAACCTGGACCGAGGAGCTTGTCTAAGCCCCTCCGGCCTCTTCCGGCCTGAGCGGGGTGTAGGCAGAACTATGAGGAGGAATTTGGGTCATGCAGCCTTTGGTGTCCATTCTCATTCCCGCGTATAACGCGGAGAGATGGATTGCAGACACGATCCGCTCGGCGGTGGCGCAGACTTGGCCACGCAAAGAGATCATCATCGTTGATGACGGGTCCACCGACCGCACTCTGGCCGTGGCGCGGCAGTTCGAATCGGAGTCGCTGCGCGTTTTCAGCCAGCAAAACCAAGGGGCGGCGGCCGCCAGAAACAAAGCCTTCTCGCTCAGCCAGGGAGATTACATTCAATGGCTGGATGCGGATGATCTGCTGGCTCCCGACAAGATCGCGCGGCAGATGGCAGTGCTCGAGCCGGAGCGAAACCGCCGAATCCTGCTGTCCTCCTCCTGGGGCGAGTTCATGTTCCGGCCCCGTCGAGCGCGGTTCGTTCCCACCGCGTTGTGGTCCGATTTGTCGCCGGCTGAGTTCCTGCTGAACAAGCTCGGACGAAAGGTATATATGCAAACGGGCGTGTGGCTCGCCAGCCGCGAGCTGAGCGAAGCTGCAGGTCCGTGGAACACCAGTATGCTGTCCGACGATGATGGAGAATACTTCTGCCGCGTTCTGATGGCCAGCGAAGGCATCCGCTTCGTGCCGGAAGCGAAAGTGTACTATCGCTTTGTCGGCACAGGACGCCTGAGTTACATCGGCCAATCAAATAGAAAGTTGGATGCCTTCTGGGGCTCCATGAAGCTCCACATCGGCTACCTGCGAAGTCTGGAAGAGAGCGAACGGTCCAGGGCGGCCTGTCTCCAATATTTGCGGAATTACTTGATCGTCTTTTTCCCCGGCAGACCCGACATCGTGGAACAGATGCATGAGACCGCCAAGAGCCTCGGAGGACGCCTGGAGGATCCGCGTTTGCGGTGGAAGTACGCCTGGATCGAGAAACTCGCCGGTTGGGAGTGCGCCAAGCGCGCTCAACTGCTCTTGCCCAAGCTCAAGTGGTCGTTGATACGCCGCGCGGATGAATTGGCCTTCCACCTCGAGGGCGGCAGACTTGGGCGAGTCAATCCGGAAGTTCGAACCGCCACCACGGGCGAGGCCAGAAGGGAGCTCGCCGGCCCCGCATAGACCAACACTGTACCTCCGCGCTTTCGGCTATATGTACCCTCGTGTCTTGACTTCAATCTCCCTTGTTTTAAAGTGCTTACAGAACGTGCCCTTTGGTTCATCATACAGTTATTTGCCGGTATTTAAGGGGCCACGGCGAGGGATCATATGACAGGCAGGCGCTGGTTAGTTCTCTCTCTTATTTTCTTTTTGGCTTTTCTGTATTCCGAAAGCACACACGCCGCCACCATAAATGCTGCTTCCTGCTCGCAGAGCGATGTGCAGAGCGCGGTCAACTCCGCCGCCCGGGGCGACACCGTGGTGGTGCCCGCGGGCAACTGCAGCTGGAGCTCCGTGGTGTCCTTGGGTTCCAAGCCCATCACCCTGCAGGGCGCGGGGTCCGGCGGCGGGACCACCATCGCTGACGGTCGCAGTTGTCAGCCTTCCTCGGGGGGCTACGACCTGCTGTCCTTCACCGAGGATGCGGCGCTGTCTACCCGCATCACGGGTTTTGCCTTCACCGGAGCCGGGTATGCGCATCACACGATCGGCTGCAGCGGCGCCAGCGACTATTCCAGCGCTCCGGCCCGCATCGATCACAATAGCTTTGCCACGCGCAGCGGGGGCGATGGCTGTTCGGGTGGTGGGCCCGGTGGCACCGTTCTGGAAGGCTTTTCCTGCCGCGGCTTGGTCGACCACAATTCCTTTACTAGCAATGACAATTCCGAGACCATTCACAACTGGGGACCAGGCGCCTCGGGATGGACGAGTCCGGTAAGCGTCCAGCCGGGATCGACCAACGCGCTGTACGTTGAGACCAACACGTTTTACAACTCCAACAACGTGTTTGCTGCCCAGTCGGCGATGGAGAACTACGATGCCGCCCGCGTGGTGGGCCGCTACAACCAGGTCGCCAACGCCCAGTTCGACACCCACGGAGGAGACAACAATGGAACTCGCTGGTTCGAGTTCTACAACAACAACTTCTGTACCAACCCGTCGGGCGGCCAAGACAAGTATTTCGACATCCGCGCCGGCTCGGGCGTGATCTTCGGCAACACCCACAACGGGGCGGGGTCGATCTGCACGGCCACCGGGTCGAGCGGTGCCGCGATCGTCTTCCGCGGCGAGAGCCGCGGCTCGGACTGCAGCGACATCGGAGGCGTGGGCTGCTGGGTGGGCATGGGCATAAGCCAGAAGCTGTGGAGTCCCGCCTATGTCTGGGGCAACGGGAGCGACATGCCGGTGGTGACCGGCTCCTCGGGGAGCAACTACGTGGTCACGGCGGGCGTGAACTACATCGTGTCGGCAACTCAGCCCGCGAGCATGGTGATTCTGGAGCGGACCACCGACTCCTGCGGCAGCAACGGCACCAATCCGGGTATTGGCAACACCGCGCCGCCGCTCGCGTCTACGGCCGCCACAGGGTGCACCACCTACAGTTATGCGCCATTTACTTACCCGTACCCACTGGATAGTAATGGCTTACCGAATCCGGGAGGCAGCGGCACAACCGCCCCCGCGCCGCCGACAGGACTGCAGGTTTCGGTCACGTAGCCACGGCATTTGCCAAAGGCAAGGATCAGGCCCGGGGGCGCCGCTCCCGCTGCCACGGGCCTGACCGTTCGCGCCTTCACTGCAAGATACTGAGTCAGCGATTACGAGACCACGCCTTTGGCTGATCTGCGGTTTCCTCTCGTCGTACCTGAACTAGTCCGAAGTCGTAAATTTCACATGTCAACATCCCATCGAACGCCGGACAGAAAGCACCAAAGCGCACGGTGCCTGTTTGGATGACGGAGAACCCCGTTGAAAGAAAACAACCGAATCATCGATCGTAACGAGCTAATCTTGATCACCGGCTCGAACGGGTTCATAGGAACCAGAGTGGTTGACGCACTGCTCCGATCCGGATTCTCCAATCTGCGGTGCCTTGTGCGGCCCTCGGGCAACCTTGCGGACCTGCAAGCGGTCCTCGATGCTGCGCCCGGGGCACGGGTCGAGATAATGCCGGGTAATCTGCTGTCGCGGGAGGACTGCGCCAACGCCGTCAAAGGTGTCGCCGTGATCCTCCATTTGGCCGCCGGAATCGAGAAGACCTTCCCAGGATCCTTCATGAACTCGGTGGTGGCTACAAGAAACCTGCTTGATGCCGTCGTGGACGGTGGGAGTCTGCGGCGCTTTGTCAACGTCAGCTCATTCGCCGTCTATTCGAACTGGAACCTCCGGAGCGGAGCGCTGCTTGATGAAGAGTGCGAGACCGAAAGCCGGCCGGTGGAGCGGGCCGAGCCCTACGCATTTGCAAAGCTAAAGCAAGACCAACTGGTTATCGAGTACTCCCAAAAATTCGGCATTCCTTACGTGATCCTGCGTCCCGGCGCGGTATACGGCCCCAGGGCACGCCAACTCACTGGCCGCGTCGGTATTGATACGTTCGGTATTTTCTTGCACCTGGGCGGATCGAATCAAATCCCATTGACGTACGTTGATAACTGCGCACAGGCGATCGTTCTTGCGGGCATAACCTCAGGAGTCGATGGTGAGGTCTTCAACGTCGTCGACGACAACCTTCCCAGCAGCAGAAAATTCCTTAGAATGTATAAGAAACACGGCAAGTCCTTTCGGTCCATCTATGTTCCCTACTGGTTATTCTATTGTCTCTCCTGGATATGGGAAAATTACTCCAAACGGTCTAAAGGGCAATTGCCTCCAGTATTCAATCGACGCCGTTGCGCGATATATTGGAAGGGGAACAAGTACAGTAATAATAAGCTAAAGGAGCGCGTCGGCTGGCGGCCGGCAGTGCCCTTTGCTGAAGCGTCCAAACGGTACTTCGAGTTCGTTAGGAGGGCAGGTTAGCTAATGTTAAGGGTGGCAATCGTTGGATGCGGCAAGATAGCCGATCAGCATGCGGAGCAGATCGCCTATATTCCCGGCTGTACCATCGTGGGAGTGTGCGACCGCGAGGAGTTGATGGCCAAGCAGTTGCAGGAGCGGGTCAACGCTCCTATGTACTGTTCCAGCGTGGAAGATCTTCTTGAGAAAGCCAAGCCGGACGTCGTCCACATCACGACACCGCCCCAGGGCCACTACTTGCTGGGCAAGTTCTTCCTCGAAGCCGGCTGCCATGTGTACATCGAGAAGCCGTTCACGGTTACGCTCGCGGAGGCCGAAGAGCTGATCTGGCTGGCGGAACACAAGAATCTGAAGCTCACGGCGGGACACAATGCAAGCTTCAGTCATGCCGCGAACCGCATGCGCGCCCTTGTCGCGGAAGGATATCTGGGCGGCCCGCCGGTGCACTTGGAGAGCTACTATTGCTATGAGCTCGGAGATGCCGGCTATGCCAAGCCGCTCCTGGCGGACCGCGGTCACTGGGTGCGGAGCTTGCCCGGTGGCCTGCTACAGAACAACATCAGCCATGGGATCAGCAAGATTGCCGAGTTTTTGAATAACGACGACCGCCTTGAAGTGGTCGCCCGTGGCTTTACGAGTTCTTTTTTGAAAAGCCTCGGGGAGACAGAAATCGTTGACGAACTGCGAGTCATTGTTAACGACGGAAATACCACTGCTTACTTTACCTTTTCCTCGCAGATGCGGCCGTCATTGCATCAGTTGCGGCTGTATGGGCCAAAGAATGGTCTCATCGTAGACGAAGAGAAGCAAACCGTAATCAAACTGAGGGGGGCTCGGTATAAGAGCTATTTGGAGCAATTTGTGCCGCCGTGGAGTTTCGCAAAGCAATACATCGCGAACTCCTTGGGAAATATGCGGAAGTTTCTACGGTCGGACTTTCAGGCCGGTTACGGCATGAGGACCCTGATGCGACGCTTCTACCGCTCGATCGCCGATGGCGAGCCGGTGCCCATACCGTATAAGGAAATCCTCCGTACCGCCAATATCATGGAGCAGATCTTCTCGCAATTGAACTCCGCCCAGAATTCCATGGCCGAAGGGCAAACAAAGGCGCAGCTCGCACACCAGGAATAGGACAGCAAAGCGATGGACAACGATTTGACTCATGTGCCGTACGTCCTCATCACTCCCGCGCATAACGAGGAAGCCTTTATCGAGAAGACCATCCAGTCGGTGATAAGGCAGACCATCCTGCCTACGAAGTGGGTTATTGTCGACGACGGATCCGTGGATGCAACAGGCAGCATTGTGGGTAAGTATCTGCCCACACATAAATGGATGGAGCTAGTTGCGCTCTCTGGGCGCGAGGAACGGCATTTTGCCGGCAAGGTGTATGCTTTCAATGCCGGGCTGGAGAAGGTGCGGGGAACCGAATATCAAGTGATAGGTAATTTGGACGCGGACATATCTTTCGGCGAGGATATGTTTGAATTTCTTTTGGCGAAGTTTGCCGAGGATCCTGGTCTGGGAGTGGCAGGGACAATTTTCGAGGAAGAAGGCTATAGTTCGGCGACTGACAGTTTTGAGGGGCAGAACCACGTTTCCGGCCAGTGCCAACTCTTCCGGCGGCAGTGTTTCAGCGAAATTGGGGGATATATTCCGCACAAGGCCGGGGGGATCGACTGGATGGCAGTGACCACCGCCCGCATGATGGGCTGGAGAACCAGATCGTTCCGCGAGAGATCGTTCTTTCATTACCGGCATCTGGGAACCGCGCAACGCGGGCGACTGGCATCGATGTTTTCCTACGGGGAAAAGGACTACTACCTCGGCGGGCATCCGCTTTGGGAGATTTTCAGGTCGGCCTATAGAATGGCCAAGGCGCCTTATTTGTTGGGCGGCATAGCTTTGCTCTCGGGATACCTGTGGGCTTTTATCCGCCGGACCAAGCGGCCTGTTTCTGACGAATTGATGTGCTTTCATCGTAAGGAACAGATGCAGAAGCTGAAGGCGATACTCAAGGCCAAGCTAACATTCAAGCGGATGGATAACTTTCAACTCACAGCAAGTCAGGGCAGCACAGTAGGCTCGCCAAAATATAAATCATGAGAGACATTCTACCAACCGCGGAGATCCAGGCGTCAGTCTGCCGCTTTGTCGAGTGGCTGGAACGCTATGGTGAGACTTCTTACGACCACCAAAGCTTCTTCGCCAGTGACCTGGGGCGGCGGGCGAAGGCGCTCTATTATACAAGACCGGCATTAGGAACCCTGGCCGTCGCGCCGATGATATTGTGCGAAGCGTTCCTGCCAGGGGCTCGGAGGCTTTTTTTTAAGCCGCAGCGCTTTCCCATCGCAGACGCTCACTACGCGATGGGCTTCGCCTTCCTTTCACGGGCGCTCGGAGCGGAGGAGTACTATCGGCGAGCCGTCCATTTTCTCGAGGTTTTAAAGGCTACCCGCTGCCCGGGCTATCGCCATTACGCTTGGGGATATCCATTCAATTGGGAAACTAGGCTCGGGACCATAAAAGAAGGTACTCCTCTGATCACGACTATCCCTGATGTATATGAGGCCTTTCGTGAGGTCGACGATATAGATCGTGACCAGAAGTGGCTGGAGATCATGCACTCGATCGCCACTCATGGAATTGAGGATTACGACGATCGGCAGACCTCATCGCGCGCTTCCACCTGCTCGTATTGTCCGCGAGACGAGGGCTCCTGCGGCGTAGTCAATGCTAGTGCCTACCGAGCCTTTCTCCTGATGAGGGCAGCGGTGGATTTTTCCGACGATACTTGCCGACAGGTTGCAGCGCGAAACCTGAACTTTGTCCTCGAATCCCAGAACCCCGACGGGTCCTGGTACTACTCCACCGATGGGGAGCGAGATTTTGTCGATCACTTTCACACCTGCTTCGTGTTGAAAGCGCTGACCAAGATTGAGGCGATCTACGACTCGGCTGAGCTCACGAAGGCGATTGAACGCGGCGTCGACTACTACGTCCACCACTTGTTTGATGAACAGGATTTGCCGAAGCCTTTTTCCCGCCGGCCCCGCCTGACAGTATACCGGCGAGAACTGTACGATTGTGCCGAGTGCGTCAACCTGGCGGTTCTTCTCAGGGGCCGTTTCCCGCAACTGGACCAGAAGCTGTCGAAGTTTCTCGCCAATCTGAGCCGGTGGCAAAAACCCGACGGCTCTTTCCGCAGCCGGCAACTTCTGCTCGGCTGGGACAATGTCCCCATGCATCGCTGGGCCCAGTCGCAATTCTTCCGCAGCCTGTGTTTCCTGCTCTATTGCAATATGCACGGATCCAATCAGCCTCAGGCTCTCAGTTCCGGTCAGCTTGAGCCTGCCAACAAGGGATAGGTCAAAACTTATGTGCGGGATTTGTGGACAGTACAACTTTGCGGATCGAGCTCCGGTGCTCCGCCGGAACCTCGAGGCCATGGCGCAGAGCATAGTTCACCGCGGGCCGGACGACGAGGGCTATTACGTCGCCGGCCCTCTGGGCCTCGGTTTTCGCCGCTTGTCGATCATCGACCTGGAGGGTGGCCACCAGCCGATGTCCGACCAGGAAGAATCTGTCTGGGTCGTTTTCAACGGCGAGATCTACAACTTTCCCGAACTCAAGCGCGAGTTGGAGCAGCATGGTCACGTGTTCCGAACGCGCTGTGATACGGAGGTCCTCGTCCACGGATACAAGCAGTGGGGCGACGAGGTGTTCAACCGCCTGAACGGGATGTTCGGCGTCGCGATCTGGGACGCACGGCGCAGGCGGCTCGTCCTTGCCCGCGACCCGTTCGGCATCAAGCTGATCTATTACAAGATCCAGGGCGGCCGCGTGCTGTTCGGCTCCGAGATGCGTGCGGTGCTCGCCGGAGCTCAAGAGGCGGAGGTGGATCCCGTCTCTCTGAATCTTTTTCTTCGCTATCGCTATACACCCTCGCCGTACACGATATTCAAAGGTATTCGGAAGCTGGCTCCAGGCACCATGCTGGTGTTTGAAGAAGGCCGCTCCGTCTTGCGCCGGTGGTACAACTACAGGCCCGTGCCATTTTCGCCGATGAAATCGGATGGTGAGGCGCGGGAGGAGCTGGCCGAACTCTACAAGCAGGCGGTGAAACGGCACTTGCTCAGCGATGTGCCCCTGGGGTTGCTGCTGAGCGGAGGGGTCGATTCCGCGCTGTTGCTGGCTCTCATGAATCTGTACGGAAATGACTGGCGGACCTACACGGTGGGCTACGGCTCGGGCTTCAAGGACGACGAACTGGCGGATGCGGAACAGACCGCCGCCCATTTCTCCTCCACGCACGCGGCCGTCCTGCTCGACCGTACGACCTTCGAGCGTGCCCTTCCCAAGATCGTGTCCTGTGTCGAAGAACCGATCGCGTCGTCCTCGATCGTCCCTATGTACTTCGTGTGCGAGCGGGCCCGGCAGGACCTCAAGGTGGCGCTGGTGGGCCAGGGCCCGGACGAGTTGTTCGGCGGTTACCGCCGCCACCTGGGGGTCAGGTATGGCGGACTCTGGGGCAATCTCCCGGGTTGGGTGCGCACGCCGATTTCTTCCGTCATCACCGCCCTGCCACGGAATGAGACCCTGAAGCGAGGTATCTACTCCCTGGACATCCCCGAGCGAATGAGACGCTACCAGCATGTCTTGTCGCTGATGCCGGGTGAGGCCGTGGACGGCCTCTTCCGGGACGGGATTATCGGTCCCGAGACCGGCGACAGCATCTTGGCCTGCTGGGAGGACCTTGCGCCCCTGACCAGTGAGACCGATGAGCTGGGCGGCTTCCAGTTCCTTGAACTGAGGTCAACCCTGCCGGATGAGCTCCTGATGTACGCAGACAAGCTTTCGATGGCCCACAGCCTGGAAGTCCGCGTGCCCTATCTCGACAAAGAGGTGGTGGAATACGTGGAGAGATTATCGGCGACCTTCAAAGTGCGAAATGGCACCGGCAAGTGGCTGCATCGGCAGGTGTGTCAGGATATGCTTCCGAAAAACATTCTGCGACGCAAAAAACGGGGATTTGCCGTCAATGTGGTCGATGATTGGTTCCGAGGCGCCATGGGAAGCGCCATGGAAAAAATCTTTTTGGACAGAGAGTCCCTGATTTACCAGTATTTGCAACCATCGCCGGTGCAGGAGCTATTTCACCAGCATCAGTCAGGACAAAAGGACAATCATAAAGTCCTGTTCAGTCTCGTCGTTTTCGAGGAGTGGCTCCGAGCCCACACCTCTCTCTTCGCAAGTGAGTGCACCCGTTGACCCCGTGGCGCTGTTCACATCCCTCCCCATAGTCTGGGTCCGGTTCCAGATTCCAGGGACAACTCGAGAATCTGGACTTGAGCGACTGCGCCTCCCGGGCTAGTCGCAGGGGCTATCCAAATGAGATGCTGCCTCTTTTGAGAGCCTCCTGACGTGAGGCATCACTGCGGCATCGCCCCGTCTTTCCGCTGCAGATGCGGTTTTTGCCTTGCAATAGCCGCTCCCAAGCAGTACACTTCGCGCATCCTTCCCCAGCAGCGGTCCCCCTTGCTGTTCCCCCGAATATCTCTGGCAGCTTTAGGCGTGATTGTTCACCGCGCGCGGCGACACGAATGCCTGATGTTGCTGGAAGGTAACCAAGAATTGTTTTTCATGGAACTGAGCGTAGCCGCTGAGAACCAAGAGGTGCGGTGAAATTTAAGGGCCACGGGATGGGACGAACCCAGCAGTTGGTGCACTCTCGGGTGGATAGGCCGGTATCGCTGCCGGCAGGTTTGGAGAGGCTGAGCTCCCATGCGCAAGCCAAGAATCTCGGACTTGAGCGACCTAGGCCTCCCCATACGCTTGCCACGACCGGTTCGGCTTAATCTGGCACCCGCGGTAGCGGACGGACCCGTCCGGGCGGTGATTACTTCAAAAAAGCTTGCCGAGGAGTTCGCCGATATGTCCGGTGTCTCCTCCGAGAACTTTCCGTTCTCAACCCGTATCTTCGCCTTTCCTCTGCGGCAGAGTGACGAGGTGATCGTAGGCACCGCCGACAGAGCTTTGCCGCTGGTGGTCCGCCGGGACGAGGACGTAATCGTCAACTTCGATATCTGGGCCACACAGGAGTTCCGGTTTCCCGATTCCCGAAGACCCATCTATACCTACATTCCCGGTTTTAACATTCATGCGGTCCCGGAAGGGATACGGCGTCCCATATCCAATCTGGTTCAATCACTCCGGTCTCCGCGATCTCTCGATGTGGCGGGCAGCTACAAGCGGCTACCACTTACCGGCTTCGAGTTCATCCTTTTTCTGCTGAACACGATTCTGACGAGCGGTTGTCCGCAGCGTCCCCCGGTTTTTCAGTGGCCTTCCGGGAAACGAGCGGTATTCGTATCCCTCCACGATGTGGATACGCCAGGTTTTCTGCGACGCCGCCAGCGCGATCCTCTGTTCCGCATTGAAGCGGCGCACCAGATTCGCTCAACCTGGTTTATACCAACAGCGGTACTAAACAAGCACAATCACGCTGCGGACTTTATCCTAGAATCCGGCAATGAGGTAGGTTGGCACGGCCACGAACATGATCACCGGGACCACGTCAGACCGTTCGCCGACCATGCCGTCAAGGCGTTCCAGAACTCGCGTCTGGGAGCTCTGGCAAACTCCCCCACTGGGATGCGACTGCCCAAGTTGCTCAAGAGCAACTACCTCTTCGAGCGTCTGGAGCAATCCTGCCCCACGCTATGCTACGACACTTCCTTTCTTCAGGGAATTGTTCCGTACTACCTGTGGTTTAACGGCAGAGCGTCGAGAATTCTTGAGATTCCCACCACGGTGCCGACGGAGATTCGCGTCTACAATGAGCTCCGCGGCCTTTCCCGCGCTCGCCGGGCGGATGCGATCCTGAAGATCCAGATTGCAAGGACACAAAAGTTGCTCGAAGTTGGCGCGCTAATCTCGATCGTGACCCATCCGGAGAAGGGGCTTTCAGAGCGTCCAGAATTCCTCGACGTCTACAGTCAGTATCTATCCTTCATCCGAAGCTGCCCCGGAGTCTGGTTTGCCACGGCAAAGGAGCTTTTCCAGTACTGGACGGGAGAGGGTCCTTGTTCGGCCAGCCGAACAGCTTGAAGCCGATTAGGAATACGCCACAAGTCATGAGTCAACCTCATATTAGCAGCAGGGATCGTAAGCCACGGGTCATGGATAACCGTGAAATGATATTTTGTCCTGATACAGCGAAGCCATATCGGCAACCGAGATACCAAACTCTCTATCAGCTCTTGAAGTGCCGGGCTCGCACTACCCCTGAGCTGTGCGCCATCATGGCTCCGGGCCGGCCTCCCCTCACCTACGGGGGGCTGCTGCGCCAAGTTGAGCGGACTGTCGAAGGGCTGCGCCGGTTTGGCCTGCGCCGCTCGGATCGCGTGGCTCTGGTTTTGCCGAACGGTCCGGAGATGGCAGTGGCCTTTCTCGCGGTAGCGGCCGGTGCAGCATGCGCTCCGCTCAATCCAGGCTATCGCGACAGTGAGTTTGACTTTTACCTGGCGGACCTGAATGCGCGGGCATTGATCATCTGGTCGAAGCAGGAATCTCCGGCCAGGAAAGTTGCCGAGGAGCGCGGTATTCCCATCATTGAACTTACGCCGGACCTCGGCGCGCCGGCCGGCGTCTTCTGCCTGACCGCTGCCGCGCAGGGTGCGCCAGCTCAAGACGGTTTCGGACAGTCCGAAGACACAGCCCTTGTCCTTCACACCTCAGGCACGACTTCACGACCGAAAATGGTCCCCCTGACCCAGTGCAACATCTGCAGCTCCGGACACGACATCTCCATCACGCTGGAATTGACGGAGAAGGATCGCTGCCTCAACGTAATGCCCCTCTTCCACATTCACGGCCTTATGGGGGCGGTAGTCGCATCGCTGACAGCCGGCGCCAGTGTGGTCTGCACGCCGGGGTTTGATGGCGAACGATTTTTTGGGTGGATGGACGCTTTCGAACCGACCTGGTACACCGCTGTGCCCACGATGCACCAGGCGGTTCTCGCCCGTGCACCGGCCAATCGTGACATCATCGCTCATCGCCGGCTGCGTTTCATTCGTTCCTGCTCCGCCTCAATGCCACAGCGGGTCCTGGTCGAACTGGAGGAGGTATTTGGAGCCAGGGTAATCGAATCTTACGGGATGACCGAAGCAGCGCACTGCATAACCAGCAATCCACTTGCGCCGTTGCCACGAAAGCTAGGTTCTGTGGGAATGGCCGCCGGACCGGACCTCGCCATCATGGATACCGCCGGAAACCTGCTTCCGGTTGATGAAGTCGGTGAGGTCGTCATCCGCGGATCGAACATCCTGCGGGGTTACGAACAGAATGCGTCGGCGAACCAGAACTGCTTTAGCAACGGGTGGTTCCGTACAGGTGACCAAGGCCGCGTTGACAGCGATGGCTACCTTTATCTTACCGGCCGCCTCAAGGAGATGATCAATCGCGGCGGGGAGAAGATCGCTCCGAAGGAAGTCGATGAAATTCTGAGTCAGCACCCCGCCGTCGCCCAGGCGGTTACCTTTGCGTTGCCCCACCCTACGCTGGGAGAAGATGTCGCTGCGGCCGTTGTCTTGAAGGAAAATGCCGTCGCATCCGAAGGTGAAATTCTTGAATTTGTTGCGGCGCGCCTGGCGGACTTCAAGACCCCTAGACGCTTACTGCTTGTCGATGAGATACCAAAAGGCCCTACCGGAAAACTGCAGCGGATCGGCTTGGCAGACAAGTTGGCCGACCAATTGGCTTTGAAACAACAGGCTAACTTCGTGCCCCCTGAGACTTCAGTCGAGAAGCAGTTGAGCGACATCTGGAGGGATCTGCTCAAGGTGGATCATGTCGGGGTCCGTGACAGCTTCTACGCGCTGGGTGGAGATTCGCTCGCACTGGCGGTTATGATGACCGCAATCGAAGACCGCTTCCACACTGCGGTACCTGTGGACAACGTTCTCAAGTCACCGACCATCGAGAACATTGCTAGCCTCCTGCACAATGGAAGGCCCTCGACCGCCCAGAACTCTGCGACCGGAGCAATCCCCACAAAGGCGACCCCCATCAGGGACTCGGTGTTGACGGGGCTGAAAAACCGCCTTCTGCAATATCTCGCGCTCTACGCGCCTGGCTACACAACCACGCGCGTGTGGCTGCACCGCATGCGTGGTGTGTCGATCGGCAGCAATGTGTCCATTGGCACAGGGGCGCTGATCGAGACCGCATATCCCAGTTTGGTTTCGATTGGCGACAACGTCTCGATTGGCATGCGCGTTCTCATCATCGCGCACTTTCGAGACGCCACTGCGGAAGCCCGGGCCAACCACCAGCACACCGTTCTGATCGAGCAGGATGCCTATATTGGACCGGGAGTGATCATCCTGCCCAACGTGACCATCGGGCAGGGGGCCGTCGTTAGCGCCGGCAGCGTTGTATCCAGATCCGTTCCCGCTCGCACTCTCGTGCGGGGAAATCCTGCAACGCCCATTGCGCATTGCGGCATTTCGTTGGGCGGCGGTGTTTCCTACGAACAATTTCTGCGCAACCTCAGACCAATCCAGGACGGTCAGGCTTTATGAACAACGATCTGTACGCCCACAACCATTCGACAACGGCGCCCAGCGCTCCCCATCATCTCGGCGATGCAGAAGAAATGATGAAGCGTGAATCGAGTGGGGCGCCCGATAAGCAGGCTCCCTCTCGGCGGTGCCTGCTGTGTGGAGGCCTCCGCCACCGCGTTGTGTTCAGGGAGTTCGACATCGACATTCTGCGATGCCTTGAATGCCGCCATGTCTTCTCATCCTTCGCCGCCGATCCCCATTTTGACGGGTTCTGGGGGGCGGAAGTTGAGGACGAGGATCACTCCTATTGGAGGAAGGCCCGCGACAGTATGTTTCAGGATTTCCTTGCCAAGTTTCTTACGTCTCGTTCAGGACGGTTGCTTGATATGGGGTGCGGTCTCGGGTTTTTTGTGAAGAGCGTGGCAAGCCTTGCGAACTGGGAGGCGTACGGCTGCGAAATCTCACCCGCGGCGGTGCGCTATGCGCGCGAGAAGCTCGGGCTCGACAACATCACCTGCAGCCGACTCGAGGATGTCGAGCTGCCACCGGCTTCTTTCGACGTGATCACCATGTGGGATGTGCTCGATCATATCCCCTGCCCCGATCCGGTGCTTCGTCGCTGTCACTCGCTGTTGCGCGACGGAGGGATCTGCTTTCTGCGCACCCCGAACGTTTCCATCCAGCTCCTCAGAGCGCGGATCAACAAACTGCTGAGAGGCATGCAACCCAATATCGATTACCTGCAGGCGCACAATCACGCTCATCAGTATTCGATGTCCACTGTACGGAAACTGCTGGAACGTAACGGATTCACACGCATTGAGTTCGTGCACCTCCACCCTTGCCAAGATCCGGATGCCAAGACTCTCCAGCGGGGGGCCAGGGGCATCGGGTTCCAGGTCGTGCGGGCTCTGGGCGTGATCAGCGGAGGCCACCTGAACTTGGACAATTTGTTCGTTGTCGCCCACAAAGCGGCGTAGATTTCCGCGCCGGCGCTCCTTGACTCAGAAGACCTCGCGGAATGCGCCCAGAGCAATCCGCGGCGGGCCGTCGGCCGCGGGTCGACAGAGCCCCATAGACCGCCTTCGGTTTCTTGCATTGGTTGATCCTCGCCTGCCCTCCTGAATTCGGTCGGTTCCGAACCGGCCGCAGCCACCCGCCGAAAGACCGTCACCTCACTCGCAAAGCACACGGGTGTACTTCCTGCATTGCAGGGATGCACTTCCGTGTCTTGAACCCTGCCGCCTCGCCTGTTTAAAGTACCCAAGAGACGCCCCCAATCTCGAGTACCGGGTTCAGAGTACGTGGAATGCGCCCAAACGCATGAGCTCCACTCGTCCCGCTATTCGCCGGGGCATCGCCAGCAGGAAGGCTCAGTGCTAGCCAGTTCTGCTGAAACTGATGGCTCTTATACGTTAGCGAGGCACGATGATACGCAAAATTTGGCTTCTCCTCCCCGTTATCCTGTTCGTCTTTTTTTACTTTTCCCTTTGCGCAGCCCAGGTGATTCCTTCAGCCCGCTCTGTGGACTGGACTCACGTCGGCATCCCCGGCGGAATCCCCTCCGCTTCATATCCAGTTTGTCAGACCCTCTCGGCTTCCGGCGGGGCTGATGACTCGAGCGCCATCCAGAACGCCATCAATTCGTGCCCGGCGGGAAGCGTGGTGCAGTTGAATCCCGGAACTTACACTCTGCACCGCAGCTCGAAGGTGTGCGTTGGCAAGTCGGACGATGGCTCTTATGGAGTGTACGAGGCGGGCCTGTGCCTCACCGACAAGTCCATCGTGCTCCGCGGACTTGGAGCCAATCCCTCCCAGACCACGCTCAACTATGGTGATGGGGCCAACATCATCAGTATGGGACGGACTTCCCTGTCGGCTTCCGGCATAACCTTCATCAACATCACTGCCGGGGCAACCAAAGGATCCACCCAGATCACGCTGGCTTCGACGAGCGGCATTGCCGCCGGCAGCTACCTGTCGATCACCCAGTTAAACCCCACCGACCCCGCCGACGGCCAGCCCCTGGTTTCCACCGAAGGCTACTCGGGAAACTGCACTTATTGCGGCCATGACAATCCCACCAAGGTGATGAACCAGATTGACCGCGTGACCGCCGTGAGCGGCAGCACGGTTACCCTGGAACGGCCTCTGTACTTCAACTACACCAACTCCCCGCAGGCGTTCAAGCTCACCATGATTGAGAACGTGGGCTTGGAGAACCTGCGAGTGGTGGGTACAACAAGCTCCGGAGCCAATGGAACATACAAGAACGTGAACATGGAAAGCTGTGCCCATTGCTGGATTCACGATGTCGAAAGCGATTGGGCCGTAGACCGCTCCCACCTCTATATGTCGGACGTGTATGGCTCGGAGGTCAGCGACAACTACGTGTACGAAGGGTTCTCCCACGTTTCCGGCGAAGACTACGCCGTGTACCCGGAATACCGCGTCTCGGAAACTTTGATTCAGAACAACATCATCCGCCGCGCACGCCACTCCACCCCGCAGGTGGGAACCAGCGGCAACGTCATCGCCTACAACTATGCCCTCGACGCCTACATGGAGGAGTACACCAACTCCTTGCCCGAAACCCAGTCCCACGGCGCCCATCCCTACATGAACCTGCTCGAAGGGAATGTCTATCCCAACGTGGAGTTTGACTTCGGGCACGGCTCCAACGGCTACCTGACGCTGTTTCGCAACTACATCAACATGACTTCCAACAATCCCAGCACGAACAAACCAATGACTGGGGCTCTGTACGCTCTGGCCGTTGCGTACTACAGCAATTACGACAACATTCTCGGCAACGTCATCGGCGCCTATCCCACGGGATGCACTGCGAGCACTTACCAGTTGAACGGTTCCA